>Ga0247837_1000018_pt1 | contig 247447 bp, 229 predicted proteins | sample LaCtaG_2_FD_187115 | JGI IMG/M metagenome (GOLD analysis project Ga0247837, IMG submission 187115) | Freshwater microbial communities from meromictic Lake La Cruz, Castile-La Mancha, Spain - LaCruzMarch2015_14.5m | ecosystem: Environmental > Aquatic > Freshwater > Lake | place: Spain...
TGCAGGTGCCGGTAGTCGCCCTGCTTGTCGGGATATGCAGCCTGGCGCAATGGCGTGCGCAAGGGCGACAGGTCCAGCTGAAGGTCGAGTGCTTCTCGGGTGTACTCGAACAGGATGACTTTACCGTCATCGGCCAGTGTGCCGAGGGGTACGGATTGGCCAAATCCGCGGTAAACGACGGACAGTTCTTTCACTGCGCTGCTCCGCTGGGTGCTGGGGGCTGTTTTTTGACGGCCCGTTTGCGTTTGCGAGACTGCGCCTGCACGCGCATGTCTTCAATGGAGCGGGTCTGCGTGACCAGCACCGACTGAAGGTCCGCCAAAGCGTTTAAAGCTTCCAAAATACGAACAAACGTCACCAAGGTGCACCGGCCGGTGAGCTCAAAGCTGCGCAAGGTCTTGTCCGATACCCCGATGCGCGCGGCCAGTTCCTCAACCGGAACGTTGAGCGCAAGACGTCTTGCCCGGGCTCGGCGGCCCAGTTCAGTACACACTTCGTCGGGTAATGCTAAGGATATATCCGGCATATTTTTACCGATAGATATATTAATAATTCAGTAAACGGTGAAATTATACCGAAATCTATCTCGACTGACCACCGTAATGGCACCGCTAAAACAGCATGGTGATGTGCACAGAGTCCGAGTTGCGTTCGGCCTGTACGTTGGGGCTTGCGTTGCGCGCCAGGTGCAGCATGCGGTCGTTGCTGGGCAGGATGTCGGCCACAAAGCCGCGCAGGCCGCGGCGCTTGGCGTGGTTGACCATGCAAGCTTGCAAGGCGCTGCCCAAGCCGCAGCCCTGCCAGTCGGGGTGCACCATGAAGGCGGTGTCCGCCAGGTTGGTGGTGGGGTTGATGAAGTAGCACGACTGCCCCACGATCTGCAGGGCTTCCCGGTTACCCGTGGTGGCGACAAACGCCACTTCATCCTCGTAGTTCACGTTGCACAGGCGCTGCACCTCCACATCCGACAGGCCCCGCACGTTGCGGAAAAAGCGGGTGTACACGTCGGCCTCGCTCAGATGGTGGAACAGCTCGCGAATGCCTTGGGCGTCGCTGGAGAGCGCGGGTCGCAGCATGACGGTGCGGCCGTCTTTGAGGGTGACCGTCAGCTCTTCCTCTACCGGGTAGGCGCGCAGGTTTTGCAGAGTCTGGTCCGCCGGCAGGTAGCCCAGCACCTGGGCCTGGGCAAACAATTCAGGTCGAAACTTGGGGTGCGCCAGCTCGATCAGCGCGGTCGCCCGCTGGCGGATGGATTTGCCAAACAGGTAGGCAATGCCGTACTCGGTCACCACGTAGTGCACATCGGTGCGCGCAATGCTGGCGGCCTCCCCCGTGAGCAGGGCCGGGCGAATGCGGGAGGTTTGCCCGTCCTCCGTGGTGGAGGTCATGCAGATGATGGGTTTGCCGCCGGGCGAGCGCGAGGCACCATGCAAAAACTCGCCCTGGTTGCCAATGCCGCCCAGGAATTCGCCTTCAAACTGGTCCACACAGACCTGGCCGGTCAGGTCGATCGCCAGCGCCTGCGCAATCGACACCATTTTGTGCTGCGCGGCAATGGTGACCGGGTTGCAGATCATGTCGATGGGCTGAAACACAAACAGCGGGTTGCGGTCGATCAGGTCATACAGGCGCCGCGAGCCCAGCGCCATGCTGGTGACGATCTTGAAGGGTTGGCTTGTTTTGCGGGCACCGGTCAGGCAGCCGCTTTCCAGCAGCGGGAAGATGGCGTCGGAGATGACGTCAGAGTGCACCCCCAGGTCTTTGCGGTCTGTGAGGTACTGCAACGCCTCGTGGGCCAATTGCCCCAGGCCAATTTGCAAGGTCGAGCCGTCTTCAATAATGCCCGCAATGTAGCGGGCAATGCGCTGCACGTCTTCTTCCTGCGAGGGCATGCGTTCCAGCTCGGTGACCGGCGTGGTCACAGGCACCAGGTGGTGGATGCGGCTGACGTGCAGGGTGGAGTCACCCATGGAGCGGGGCATGGCGGGGTTGACCTCGGCAATCACCAGCCGGGCGCGCGCCACGGCGGCCGGAATGATGTCCACCGACACGCCCAGGCTCACAAAGCCAAACTCGTCGGGCAGCGAGACTTGGATCAAGGCCACATCCACCGGTATGCGCCCCAGGGCCATCATCTCGGGCACCCGCGCCACCGACATCGGCACGTATTCCACCAAACCCTGCTTGAGGGCGGCGCGCATGTCACTGCCGACAAAAAAGGTGCGGTGTTTCAGGCGGGTGGTGCAGTGGCCGTCGGCGTCGTGGTCAAAGGCCTTGATAGTGAAAAAGTGCAGCAGCTCCAAGTCCGCCGGCAGCTTGGGCAGGGTGTCCAGCGCCTGTAGCAGCACCCGTGGTGCGGCGCAACCGGTGCCGACAAACACATGGTCGCCATGGCGGATGTTGCCAATGGCGAGGGTCGCGGTGGTGACCTTGTCGGCAAAGGCTGCAAGTGTTTTGAATTTTTTGGGGCTTTTGGAAAACATGGCGCTACTTATGTGGATCGGCAGGACTGGGGTGGAATTCGTATCATCAACGATTTGGCGGCAATTGTGCTGCGCGTCGATCAACAAAATGGATGGAGGAACACCATGGATTTGGGACTACACGGCAAATGGGCTTTGGTTTGCGGCGCCAGCAAGGGGCTGGGTTTGGGCTGCGCCACGGCACTGGTGCAAGAGGGGGTGAACGTGCTGATCGTGGCACGCGGGGCAGAAGTGCTGGAGTTGGCTGCTACTAATTTGATAGCTGCTCACGCAAATTCCACGGGGGCTGCAGTGCTATTTTGTGCCCAAGATATCACCACCGAGGCCGGGCGGGCGGCGGTGTTCGCCATGCGGCGTGACTTTGACATTGTGGTCACCAACGCGGGCGGCCCACCCACCGGCAACTTCCGCGACTGGGACCGCGATGCCTGGATCAAAGCGGTGGACGCCAACATGCTGACCCCCATTGAGCTGATCAAAGCCACGGTGGACGGCATGGCCGCGCGCGGCTTTGGGCGCATCGTCAACATCACCTCCAGCGCGGTCAAGTCGCCAATCGACATTCTGGGTTTGTCCAACGGTGCGCGCAGCGGCCTGACCGGCTTTGTGGCCGGCGTGGCCCGCTCCAGCCTGGCGGCCCAGGGCGTCACCATCAACAACTTGCTGCCCGGCGCGTTCGACACCGATCGCCTGCGTGGCACGCTGCAAGGGGCCGCGCAAAAAAGTGGGCAGGCACTGGAGACCGTGACCGACAACCGCCGCAAGGGCATACCGGCCCAACGCTTCGGCACGCCCGCAGAGTTTGGCGCGGTGTGCGCGTTTTTGTGCAGCCAGCAAGCCGCCTACATCACCGGGCAAAACGTGCTGGTGGACGGCGGGGCTTTTCCCGGAACCTTTTAGCGCCGGGACGACAGCACGATGCCCGACACAATCAGCACAAAGGCGACGGCATGGAAGGCCTGCGGCGTCTCTCCCAGAAACGCCGAAGACAGCATGGCGGTAAACAGCGGCGTGAGGTTTATGAAAAACCCCGCCACCGCCGGACCGGCCCGCGCCACACCCGCACCCCATGCGCCATAGGCAATCACCGCAGGCCCCACCGCAATAAAGGCTAGCGCGCTGATCAGAGGCCAACTCCAGTCAACATGGGCGTTGGTCAGCGCCCACTCACCACTGGTAAAGAGCGCAGACCAGAGCAGCCCAAACACTACTTGCCCGAGCAAAAACCCCGCCCAATCGGTGCGCAAGGAGGCCGACTCGGGCGTGGGGTGGGCCAGCATCCAGCTGTAATAGGCCCAGGCCATGGAGGCCAGAAGCACATACAGGTCCCCCGCCACCAGACGCATGTCCAGCAGCACCTCCCACTGCCCGCGCGACAGCACCAGCAATACGCCCGCGATGGACAGCAGTGCGCCCATCAGTTGGCGTCGGGACACGGGCACTTGGAAAAAAATCTTGCCAATCAGCAACATCCACACCGGCGTGCTGGCGCCTACCAGTGTCACGTTGATGGGGGTGGAGGTGTTGAGCGCCAGGTACAGCATGGCGTTGTAGCCGCCAATGCTGAACAGGCTCAACAATGCAAATCGCCGCCATTGCTGCCACAAGGCGCTCCCGGGTTTGAGCACGCTGCCCGCCAGTGGCAGCAGCAGCACAAAGGCAATCGTCCATCTCAGGAGGTTGAGCGTCATCGGCGACACCATGGGTGCCACCAGGCGGCCCACCACCGCGTTGCCAGACCACAGCAGCGGTGGAATGATGAGCAGCACAATGGCGGTGGGGGTCAGGCGTTGGGTCATCACTGGAAATGTACCCGGGCCATCAAGCCCTTGTGCACGCCGGTGGGTGATTCGTGGCACCATGGCGACCTTATAAACACAGCCTGAACAGCACCGAACGCCCTACGGCACGGCCAATATTTCTGGAGACTCCCATGACGCAAGCCCAAATCCAAACGCAAACCCCGTCCCGCGCAATCCGAATTGACCAGCACGGTGGCCCTGAACAACTCAAGCTGGTGCAGGTGTCCGTGGGTGAGCCTGGTCCGGGCGAAATTCGCATCCGCCACCACGCGGTGGGCCTGAACTTCATTGACATTTACCAGCGCAGCGGCCTGTACCCCATGCCGATGCCGGTGCAACTGGGCATGGAGGCGGCGGGTGTGGTGGAAGCGGTGGGCGAGGGCGTTGCTCATCTGAAAGCGGGTGACCGCGCCGCCTACGCCAGCCAGCCCCCTGGTGCCTATTGCGAATTGCGGGTGATGCCCGCCAAGTGCGTGTGCAAACTGCCTGACAACATTGCGTTTGACACCGGTGCGGCCATGATGCTAAAAGGCCTGACCGCGCAGTACCTGCTCAAGAAAACACTGCCCCAAGGCGGCCTGCAGCCTGGCGACTTTGTGCTGTTCCATGCCGCGGCCGGTGGCGTGGGTTTGATTGCCTGCCAATGGGCCAAAGCCATGGGGCTGCAACTCATCGGTACAGCGGGGTCGGATGCCAAGTGCAGTTTGGCCTTGGAGCATGGCGCTGCCCATGCGATCAACTACTCGACGGAAGATTTCTTGGCGCGGGTGAAAGACATCACCGGTGGCAAAGGCGTGAAGGTGGTGTACGACTCGGTGGGCAAGGACACCTGGGATAAGTCACTGGACTGCCTGGCGCCGTTTGGATTGATGGCCAGTTTTGGCAATGCCTCAGGCCCGGTGGCCCCCATGGCACCGGGTATTTTGGGCCCCAAGGGCTCGCTGTATTTGACGCGGCAAACCCTGTTCACCCACATTGCCACCCGTGAAAGCACGCAGGCCATGGCTGATGATCTGTTTGCTATTGTGGGCAGCGGCCAGGTCAAGATCCGCATTGACCAGCGCTATCCGCTGGCGCAGGTGCAGCAAGCCCACCGTGACATGGAAGCACGCGCCACCACCGGGTGTTCGATTTTGACTTTGTAAGGTAAGCGATTGTCAGGTCAGTTGGCTTGGCGGGTCGGCGCACGTGCAGGACTACTTCCTAGTTGACAAGAGGCCTTAGTTTCAGTTCGCGTTAAATCAGATTTCTACTCGGTTTGATTGCAGGCGCGTTGCGAATTATCAAAAAATGGGGCGGCACGCAGAGGATTCGGTTAGTATGCGTCCCACATGAATTTGCTGCCATATTCCCCATTTCGTGCTGCGGTGCTGTGCATTGCCGCTCTGTTCACCCACAGCGCAAGTCTTGCGCAACCCATTGCGCCTGTGTTGCTGGCAGAGGCGGGGGCGGGGAAACACGCCTCTGCCGCAGTCGATGCCAAGGTGAAAAGTGCGGCTCAGCAAGATGCCGACAATGCCAAAAAATGGTCGATCTACTGGGGCTGGAATCGTTCTACTTATTCGCACAGTGATATTCACTTCACAGGCTCCGACCATGACTTCACCATCAGGGACGTGGAGGCTAAGGACATGCAATCCGAGGTTGGTGGGGCCGGTATTGTCACTAACTATCTGAATCCCGCGCAGTTCACCATTCCACAGACCAATTTGCGGATTGCGTACCAGTACAACACCGATACCGCGATTGCCTTCAACCTGGACCATATGAAATATGTGATGGTGCAGAACCAGTCGGTGCCCATTTCAGGACAAATCAAAGGCGTGACCCAGTCAGGGCAACAAGTGTTGGCAGATGACTGGCTGAACTATGAACACACCGATGGCCTGAACATTCTGACCCTGGAGCTGGAGAAACAGCGTCCGGTGGAGTGGTTTGGCGTCAACCGTCCGGCGAAAGTATTTGCCTTGGTGGGAGCAGGCATTGTTATTCCCAAGAGCAATGTCACCATGCACATGACCAACCAGGTGCGCAATGACGAATTCCACTTGGCCGGCTACAGCGTAGGCGCTGGCGTCGGCTTGGATGTGGATCTTTACAAAGACACCTTCTTCCGTACTGCGTACAAAGTTGGGTATGTCAATTTGCCTGATGTGTTGACCAGCGCACGGGGTGACAAGGCGGCACAAAGCTTTACTTACAACGAATTACTGATCGCCATAGGCGTTCGCTTCTAAGCCGTTCGCCGAATCCGTTAACGCGTGCGCCGCACCCGCAGCAGCTCGTCCAATATCAGGCAGACGGCGCCGACCGTGATGGCGCTGTCTGCAACGTTGAAGGCCGGGAAATGCCAGCCTTGCCAGTGGAAGTCCAGGAAGTCGACCACGTAGCCGTACATCAGGCGGTCGATCACATTGCCAATGGCACCGCTCAATATGCAGGCCATGGCAAAGCTGAACAGGCGCTGGCCGGGGTGCGATTTCAGCATCCAAATAATGACGGCGGCGGCGACAAAACCAATTACGGTGAAAAACCAGCGTTGCCAGCCCGATGCACCAGCCAGAAACGAAAACGCCGCTCCGCTGTTGTGCACCCGCACCACATTGAAAAAGCTGGTGACATAGGTGCTGTCACCTAAGTGGTAGTAGCCCACGATCAGCACCTTGGTGAACTGGTCCACCATCAGCAAGATGAACGCCAGCCCCAGCCAGTGCAGCATGCCGCTGCCGGAGCCTTTTCCCAGATTCAGGGTTCTGCCTCCGCGCGCCATCAGACGAAGGTGCGAGTTTCGCCCGCACCCTCCAAATTGCTGACGCAGCGTCCACACAGCGTGGGGTGGGCGGGGACCGTACCCACGTCATCGCAGTAGTGCCAGCAGCGCTCGCATTTAGTGCCATTTGATGCGCTAGCGCTTATGGATAGTGCGTGACCAGCTACTAAAGTGATAGCGGATGTAATGAACACAAACTTCAAATCGGCGCCCAGACTTGCCAAGGTGGCCATGTCGTCCTCGTCCACGGTCAGTGTGACCTCGGCTTGCAGCGAGGCACCCACCTGGCCTGCCGCGCGCAGGGTCTCGATCTCTTTGTTCACCGCTTCGCGGATCTCGCGGATGCGGGCCCACTTGCGCAACAGCGTCTCATTGGGAGCGTCAAACGTCACAAAGGTGTCCATGAAGATGGAGTCGGCCGTGGCGGCGGGCACCCGGCCCGCTGCCGCCAGCACAGCCCACGCCTCTTCGGCGGTGAAGCTCAGGAATGGCGCCATCCAGCGCAGCATGGCTTGGGTGATTTGCCATAGCGCGGTTTGCGCAGAGCGGCGGGCCAGTGAATCGGGGGCCGTGGTGTACAGGCGGTCTTTGAGCACATCAAGGTAAAACGCGCCCAGGTCTTCGCTGCAATAAATTTGCAACTTGGACACCACGGGGTGGAACTCATACACCTCGTAGTGCGCCAGGATGTCGGCTTGCAACTGCGCCGCACGGGCCAGCGCGTAACGGTCAATCTCCAGCAATTGGTCCACCGGCACCGCGTCTTTGGCCGGGTCAAAGTCGCTGACATTGGCCAGCAAAAACTTCAGGGTGTTGCGTACACGGCGGTAGGTGTCGACCACGCGGGCCAGGATCTTGTCGTCAATGCCCAGGTCACCCGAATAATCGGTCGATGCGCACCACAGACGGATGATCTCGGCCCCCATCTTGTCGCTCACCTCTTGCGGGGCCACCACATTGCCCATGCTCTTGCTCATTTTGCGGCCCTGGCCGTCCACGGTGAAGCCGTGGGTCAGCAAGCCGCGGTACGGCGCGCGCCCGTACATGGCGCAAGCCGTGAGCAGCGAGCTGTGAAACCAGCCGCGGTGCTGGTCATGGCCTTCTAGGTACAGGTCAGCCTCGGGGCCACTTTCGTGTGCCGAACCGGGGTGCGAAGTTTTCAGCACGGTGGTGTGGGTGGTACCGGAGTCAAACCAGACTTCCAGAATGTCGGTGCTCTTGGTGTAAGCCTGTGCGTCAGCTTCGCAGCCGACCATCGCCAGGATGGATTCGGTGCTGGCCTTGCTCCAGGCTTCAATACCGCCTTGCTCCACCATGTTGGCGGCAATGTCCATGATGTCCATGGTGCGCGGGTGCAGTTCGCCACTGTCTTTGTGCAAAAAGAAGGGCACCGGCACGCCCCAGCTGCGCTGGCGGCTGATGCACCAGTCGGGCCGGTTGGCAATCATGTCGCGCAGGCGGGTGCGGCCGTTCTCGGGGTAGAAAGCGGTTTCATCGATGGCGTCCAGCGCGGTCTGGCGCAGGGTCTTGGGCGCTTTGTCCAGGGTGAACACGCCCACGCCTTCGTCCATGCGTACAAACCACTGGGCTGCAGCGCGGTAGATCACCGGCGTCTTGTGGCGCCAGCAATGCGGGTAGCTGTGCACGATGTCCTGGGTGGCAAACAGGCGGTCGGCATCGCGTAGCGTGTTGATGATGACCGGGCAGGCTTTCCAGATGTGCTGTCCGCCAAACAGGGGCAGCTCGGGTGCGTAAGCGCCGTTGCCCTGCACCGGGTTCAGGATGTCATCGTATTTCATGCCATGCGCGACGCAGGAGTTGAAATCCTCTACGCCATAAGCGGGCGCGGAGTGCACGATGCCGGTGCCGTCGTCGGCGGTGGCGTAGTCAGCCAGGTAGACCGGGCTCAAGCGGTCATAGCCGGCGTCCACATGGGCCAGCGGATGGCGGAAGTTGATGCCCGCGAGCTTCTCGCCCAAAGCGGTGGCCAGCACGGTGCCGTGCAGCGCAAAGCGCTCCATGCATTTTTCAACCAGGCCTTCTGCCAGCACCAGCAAGCCGCGTTCCGTATCAACCAGCGCGTAGGTGATGGTGGGGTTCAGGTTCAGTGCCTGGTTGGCGGGAATGGTCCATGCGGTGGTGGTCCAGATCACAACCAGTGCGGGCTTGGCCAGCGCGGGCACGTCAAACGCGGCGGCCAGTTTGTCCGGCTCGGCGCACAAAAAGCCAACGTCCAGCGTTTGTGATTTCTTGTCGGCGTATTCGATCTCGAACTCGGCCAAGGACGATCCGCAGTCAAAACACCAGTACACGGGCTTCAGGCCGCGGTAGACAAAACCACGCTCCACCACGCGTTTGAACGCGCGGATTTCCGCTGCCTCGTTCACAAAGTCCATGGTGCGGTAGGGCGTTTCCCAGGCACCCAGCACGCCCAGGCGTTTGAAGTCGGTGCGTTGCTGGTCGATCTGCTCGGTGGCAAAGGCCCGGCTTTTGGCTTGCATGTCATCCCGCGGGATGTTGCGGCCGTGCAGCTTCTCAATCGCGTTTTCGATCGGCAGGCCATGACAGTCCCAGCCGGGGATGTAGGCCGCGTCCATGCCTTTGAGCTGGCGCGTCTTGACAATCATGTCCTTGAGGATCTTGTTGGCGGCGTGGCCAATGTGGATCTTGCCGTTGGCGTAGGGTGGGCCGTCGTGCAGCACAAACTTGGGCGCATTCACGCGCGCGTCGCGCAGCTTTTTGTAGATGCCTTTTTCTTCCCAAGCCTTGACCCAGCCGGGCTCGCGCTTGGGCAAATCGCCGCGCATGGGGAACGGGGTGTCCGGCAGGTTCAGGGTAGCGCGGTAGTCAACTTTTTCGGTCATGGCAATTCTCAGGGCGGTAGGGTGGCTTGCAATGGATCAGTGCAAGCGATACGGTCATTCGGGATGCGGCGGGGTGGGCATGACGCGGGGCAAAGTGCGTCGTTGACCGGAGGGTCTGCCCGGTCAAATTCGGGTGGCGAGCCAGGTGCGCGCGTCGTCGCAGTCCTGGCGTATTCCCCGGGTGAGGGATTCCAGACCATCGTATCTCAGCTCGTCGTGTAGTTTGTGCAGCAGTTCCACACGGATGATTTTACCGTAGGCCCCTTCAGGCCCCAGTGTCTCAGGCCAGTCCAGGCAGTGAGTTTCCAGTAGTACGCGCCCCCCATTCACGTCATTGGGGTCCAGCGAAGGGCGCACGCCCAGGTTTGCTACGCCAGGCAGCGGCCGGTGCGACAGGCCGTGCACCAGCACCACAAAGATTCCGCTGGCGGCCGGTTTCCAGTGGGCAAAGCGCTGGTTCAGCGTCTTGAAGCCCAAAGTGCGACCCAGCTTGCGCCCATGCACGACGTGGCCTGAAATGCAATACGGCCGGCCCAGCAGGCGGGCGGCATCGGTCATGCGGCCCGTGCCCAATGCGTCACGCACGGCAGAGCTGGAGACTCGCAGTTTATGCACCTCGTAGCTGTTCATGCGCGCCACGTCAAAGCCCTGGAGTTCGCCCGCCGCGTCGAGCAGCGCATAGTCCCCCGCGCGCTGTTTGCCAAAGCGGAAGTCATCCCCCACCAGCACATACTTGGCGCCCAGCCCCTGCAGCAACACCGTGTCGATGAACTCCTGCGGGGACTGCGAGGCCAAGCGGGCATCAAAAGGCAGTACCACGGTTTGGTCTACGCCGCAGTGGGTCAGGTCCTCCAGCTTGTCGCGCAAAGTGCCCACGCGTGCCGGGGCCAGCTCGGGTTTCTGGTGCGCGGAGGCAAAGTAGTCGCGCGGGTGGGGCTCAAAAGTCAGCACGCAGCTGGGCACGCCGCGTTGCTGTGCTTCACTGCGCAGCAGCGCCAACATGGCCTGGTGGCCCCGGTGTACACCATCAAAATTGCCAATCGTTACTGCGCAGGCGGATGCCACGCCCGGATGGTTGAAGCCGCGAAAAACCTTCATGGATTTGTTATCTTTTTGATAGCAGGCTGCGCCCGGGGGGATGGGCGCTGGAAGCCAATTTGTCACATAAACAAGGTATATTGTGACGCAGCGGTGCTTGGAGTCCCATTCAGTGCGCGGCTGATGAAATTTGCATTCCGTGTTGGTTGTGGTTTTTACCGTTCCAGGAGGCCTGTTTTGAAAGTCTTGAAGCTATCGGCCCAAGGGCTGCCCCAGTCGTGGATCACCTTGGAGCAAGCGGTTGTGCACTACGCCTGCGGCGAGGTTCGCTGGGAGTCAGGTGGCGAAGTGGCCGTGTTCCATGGCGGGCACAACGCGGTCACCGGGCTGCAATCGGTCATCCGCGTCAACAGCATCATCGGCACGCGCGGTGTACCCAACATCAACCCCTTTGATCTGCGCCCGGGGCTGACCAACGGCAAACTGTTCATTCGGGACCGTAATGTGTGCGCCTACTGCGGCACCCATTTTCACGAGACCGACCTGACCCGTGAACACATCGTCCCCTTTGCCCAAAAGGGTGTGGACACCTGGATGAACGTGGTCACCGCCTGCCGCCCCTGCAACCACCGCAAGAGCCACCGCACCCCTGAGCAGGCCAATATGCCCTTGCTCTACACGCCCTATGTGCCCAGCCTGTGGGAAGACTTCATTCTGCGCAACCGCCGCATACTGGCCGACCAGATGGAGTTTCTGATGGCCCACGTCCCCAAGTCGTCGCGCCTGATGATTTGAACCGGGCGCAACTGCCCCTGAAAAATATGAAAAGGGAGAGCAGCACCGTGGTGAATTCAAAATTGGTGAATCCAAAGTTCTTGAGCCCAAAATTTGGCAAATCCGCCAATTTCCTGGGTCTTGTATTGGGCGGGTTTTTTTTACCGCTGGCCCTGCCCGCTGTGGCGCTGGGTGCGCAGAGCGTCCAGGTTGCTGCGCCCACCCAGCCCGCGCTCATGCTGGCCAAGAACTGGCAGTCCGATCTGGAACCGGCCGCATATTTGGTGAGTGAAAAACTGGATGGGGTGCGCGCACTGTGGGATGGACATGCGCTGCGCTTCAAAAGTGGCCGGCTGATTGCCGCACCCGCCTGGTTTACGGCCGCCTTGCCGAGCACTCCCCTGGATGGCGAGCTGTGGATGGGGCGGCGAAGCTTTGATCGCCTCTCCGGCACGGTGCGCCGCGCTGCCCCGGTCGATGCCGAATGGCATGCAGTGCGGTATATGGTGTTCGATCTTCCCGGCGATGCGGGCTCGTTTGGCGAGCGTGCCGCGCGCATGGCAACGGTGGCGCATGAACAAGGCGTGGCGTGGCTGCAAGCGATTGAGCAGCAGCGGGTGGCGGACCGTGTTGGCTTGCAAGCGCTGTTGTTGAGTTCAGTAGGCGAGGGTGCCGAGGGCCTGGTGCTGCACCGTGCCGATGCACTGTGGCAGCCGGGTCGCAGCGACGCACTGCGCAAACTGAAAACGGTGCCGGACGAAGAGGCTCGGGTGGTGGCCCATATTCCTGGAAAAGGTCGCCATGTGGGCCGTATGGGCGCTTTGTTGCTTGAAATGCCCAGCGGGCAACGCTTTGCGTTGGGAACCGGTTTTACCGATGCCCAACGGGCCGCGCCTCCCGCGGTGGGCGCGTCGGTCACCTACCGCTATCGGGACCGGACCCCCGCAGGCCTGCCGCGTTTTGCCAGCTACCTGCGGCTGCGGGAGGCCGAATAGCCGTCCGCAGCGGGTGTCTACAACAAAGCTTTAGGCAAAAACGCCAGCCGAGTCCTGCATGCGTGCAGACACTTCACCCAAGTGGTGCAGGCTGTCGCCGAAGGTCATTTCCAGTTGCGTGAGCTTCTTGAAGTAATGGCTGACGATGTACTCCTCCGTCACGCCGATACCACCGTGCAATTGCACCGCCTGCTGGCCAACAAAGCGCATGGACTGACCTAGCTGGTACTTGGCACGGGCCATCGCCGCACGGCGCTCTGGCGCGGGCGCGTTGAGCTTGAGGCTGGCATAAAAACTCATGGAGCGGGCCAACTCCAGTTGCATCTTCATGTCAGCAGCGCGGTGGCGCAGGGCCTGGAAGCTGCTGATGGCCACACCGAACTGCTTGCGCGTGTTCATGTATTCCGCGGTGATGGCCATGGTTTTGTCCATCACGCCCACTGCTTCGGCGCAGCTCGCCGCAATACCGATGTCCACCGCGTGCTCCAGTGCGGTCAAGCCGTCCTGGGTAATCAAGGTGGCGGGCGCGTTTTTGAAGCTGACTTCGGCCGCGCGGCTACCGTCCTGTGTGCCGTAGCCCCGGGTGGTGACACCGCTGGACTTGCGTTCCACCAAGAACAAGGCCAGTTGGCTGTTGATCTTGGCGGGCACCAAAAATGCATCGGCCTGGTCACCCACGGGCACCACGCTCTTGGCACCGTTTAGCACATAGCCGCCAGGGGCTTGTGTGGCCTTGGCTTCGCACACGTCAAGCCGGTAGCGGGCCGCACGTTCCTGGTAGGCCAGCACCACCAGGGCTTCGCCGCTGGCGACTTGGGGCAACCAAGCGGCCTTGGTGGCGGCATCGGCGTAACCGGCAATCACGGCACCGGCAATCAAGGACTGGGTCAGTGGCTCCAGCACAATGCCGCGTCCCAGCTCTTCCATCACTACCATGCCTTCTACCGGCCCCATGCCCAAACCGCCATCGGCTTCGGGCACATACAAGCCGCACAGGCCGAGCTCGGCAATTTCGTTAAAGGCGGCACGGTCAAAGCCGCCGGCTTTTTCAGCAGCGCGGCGGCGATCAAAGGTGTAGCCCTTGTCTACCCATTTGCGCACCGCGTCGCGCAGTTGTTCCTGGTCGTCAGAGAAATCGAAATCCATATCAAACTCCTGTTATTTGCGTAGCTCTGAATGGAGCTCCCTCGCGGAGGGGGCTCGGGGGAGCGGTGTTGTTCGCGAAGCGAAATATCGTCGCTGTGTTGTCTAACTCAACTCAAAACGGTTTGCGCGACGATATTTCGCTGCACTTCATTGGAGCCACCGTAAATGGTGGTCTTGCGCAGATTGAAGTATTGGGAGGCCAATGGCGCGCAGTGGACCGCCCCCGCCGGGAAGGCTTGCAACCCGGCTCCCGCCTGGTCGCCCTGCCAGCCGGCTTCCATCGCCTCGCGGATCAGAGGCAAGGCAAAGGGGCCTGCGGCCAGCATCATCAATTCAGCGTAACGCTGCTGAATCTCGCTGCCGCGAATCTTGAGCAAACCGGCAATGTCCAGCGACTGTTTGCCCGACTTTTCGGCCGCCAGCACGCGCAGCACCAGCATTTCCAGCGCAATCACATCCACTTCCAGCTTGGCGATTTCGTCACGGAAACGGATGTCATCAAAGACGCCTTCCGCCTTGGCAATGCGTTTGAGTCGCTCCAGCTCGCGCTTGGTGCGGTTCACGTCGGCAATGTTGGTGCGCTCGTGGGCCAGCAGGTGCTTGGCGTAGTTCCAACCCTTGTTTTCTTCGCCAATCAGGTTGTTGGCGGGGACTTCGACGTTGTCAAAGAACACCTCGTTGACCTCAGCCTCGCCGTCCAGCAGCACGATGGGGCGCACGGTCACGCCGGGCGACTTCATGTCGATCAGCAGGAAGCTGATGCCAGTTTGGGGCTTGCCCTCCGAGCTGGTGCGCACCAGGCAGAAAATCCACTCGCCGTACTGGCCCAGGGTGGTCCAGGTTTTTTGACCGTTGACGATGTATTTGTCGCCCTGGCGCTCAGCACGGGTTTTGACCGAAGCCAAATCCGAGCCGGAACCGGGTTCGCTGTAGCCCTGGCTCCACCAGACTTCGCCGCTGGCGATGCCGGGCAGAAAGCGCTGCTGCTGCTCTGCATTGCCAAACGCCATGATGACCGGAGCCACCATGACCGGGCCAAACGGGACGACGCGCGGTGCACCGGCCATGGCGCACTCTTCTTCAAATAAATGTTTTTGGACCGAGTTCCAGCCTGGGCCGCCAAATTCTTTGGGCCAGGCGTGGCCGAGCCAGCCCTTTTTGCCCAAAATCTTGGCCCAGCTTTGCATGTCCTCCCTGGTCAGGTGCAAGGCGTTTTGCACTTTTTGCGACAACTCGGCAGGCAGGTTAGCGCCTACCCAAGCGCGAATCTCGGAGCGGAATGCCTGTTCTTCAGGTGTAAATGCCAAATCCATCGGGGAATCTCCAGTCGTTCGGTCACATTAAGACCCCCGTTTTTAGCACGATCGTTCGTTTATGCTTGTCCGGGTGGTGACAAGCCGAGCTCAGAACACAGCTTTTCTACCGTTTCACGCAGCTGTGCCACCTCCGACTCCAGCCGCTCAATGCGTTCAGCGGTGCCGCCAGCGGACGACCCGCTGGGCGAGAAGGCCTGGGTTGCATCCACCGGGCCGCACAGCAGATGGGCCCAGCGCTGCTCGCGGGCACCCGGCGCACGCGCCAGTTTGACCACCAGCGGGCCACCTTTTTCAGCCGAACGCTCTTGTAGCTCGTCCAAAAACCCCTCCACGGAGGAAATATCGGCAAACTTGTACCAGCGCTCGGCATTGAGCCGCAACTCGGCGCTGGTTTGCGGGCCGCGCAGCATCAACAGGCCCAGCAACACGGCGGCTTGCTCGTATACGCCCACGCCGCGCTGGAAGTTGTGTTCAAACTTGGTAGTGCGTGAGCCACCAATTTCGCGCACCAGGTTGGCGCTGCGCAAGGTGCTGACGGCTTCGGCCACTTGGGCCTCGGTCAGGTCCATGGACGGCTCGCGGCTGCTTTTCTGGTTGCAGCCCAGCACCAGCGAATTGAGGGAGAGCGGGTAGCTGTCGGGCACGGTGCGGGCTTTTTCCATCAGCGTGCCCAAAACGCGCGCCTCGATGGAGTCCAGCAGCACAGAAGGGGGCGATGTAGCGGGGTTGGATGAGGGGCTGGAATGTGTGAAGGTCATAATTCAGGCAGGTATGAAAAACATCGTTATTTTGATCTCTGGCGGCGGCTCCAACATGGCCGCCATCGTAAATACTGCGCAGCGCGATAAATGGGCCGAAAAATACGGCGCCCGCGTGGCCGCAGTCATCAGCAACAAGGCCGATGCCAAGGGGCTGGAGTTTGCCCGTGCACACGGCATCGACACCGCCGTGCTGGACCACAAGGCCTTTGCGTCGCGCGAAGCGTTCGACGCGGCGTTGATGGCACTGATTGACCAGTTTGACACGCCACAACACCCGGTGTTGGTGGTGCTGGCGGGCTTTATGCGCATCTTGACGCCCGGTTTTGTGGCGCACTTTGCCGGGCGGTTGACCAATATCCACCCGTCGCTCTTGCCCGCGTTTGCGGGCTTGCACACCCAGCAACGGGCCTTGGATGCCGGTTGTAAGTTTGCCGGTGCCACCGTGCATTTGGTCACCGCTGAGTTGGACCATGGCCCGATTCTGGACCAAGCCGTGGTGCCGGTGCTGCCCGGTGACACGGCCGATACCCTGGCGGCCCGGGTGCTGACCCAGGAGCACCTGATTTACCCCCGGGCGGTAGCGCAGTTGCTACAAAAATAGGAGCTGCTTGCGCAAGCTCCATAAGGGCTAGAGGCCTATTTGACCTCTAAAAATCACTCGTGGCGCAGTGCCTCAATCGGGTCCAGCCGCGCCGCCCGGCGCGCCGGAAAATAGCCAAACAGCACGCCAATGCCGGCCGAGAACAGGAAGGACAGCAGGTTGACGCCGGGATTAAAGATGTAAGGCACCTCCATCAAGCTGGACAAGCCCAGCGAGGCTCCGGTGGCCAGCAAAATGCCGATCAGGCCGCCCAGCGAGGACAGCACCACCGCCTCAATCAAAAACTGCAGCAGCACCTCGCGCTCCAGCGCGCCGATGGCCAGGCGCAGCCCGATCTCACGGGTGCGCTCGGTCACGCTCACCAGCATGATGTTCATGATGCCGATGCCGCCTACCAGCAGGCTCACCGCCGCCACCGCGCCCAACAGCATGGTCATGATCTTGGTGGTGCCGGACAGGGTTTCGGCCAGTTGTTTGGTGTCCAGCACATTGAAGTTGTCTTCATCCCCCCGGGCTAGCTTGCGCCGCTCGCGCAGCAGTTGGGTGATGCCCGATTTGACGCGGCTGGCGTCACTGCCATCTTTCATCGACACCAACAGGGTGTTGACGCGGGTGTTGCCGGTGATGCGGCGCTGCAGGGTGCGGATGGGCACCAGCACCACGTCGTCCTGGTCGTTGCCAAAGGCGCCCTGGCCCTTGGAGGCCAGCAGGCCGACGATTTCGCAGGAGATTTGTTTCACGCGCAGCTGCTCACCCACGGCCGCACGCGTGCCAAACAGTTCACGCCGCACCGTCTCACCGATCAGGCACACGGCGGCACCAGCGCGCAACTCGTCATCGGAGAACGCGCGTCCGTCGGCCACCTTCCAGTTGCCGGTGATCAGCCAGTCATTGGTGCTGCCGATCACGCTGCTGGTCCAGTTGCGCCCCAGGGCGACCACGGTGGCGCCGGTGCGGGCCTCGGGCGCAACGGCGGTAATGCCACCAATTTGGGTGGCAATGGCTTCGGCGTCAGTCTCCTTGAAAGCGGGGCCACCACCACCGGAGCCCATCATGCGCTGGCCGGGTCGCACTTGCAGCAAGTTGGTGCCCAGGCCAGAAATCTGGCTTTGCACGGCCATGGTGGCGCCGTTGCCCAGTGTCACCATGGTGATGACGGCACTGACGCCAATCACGATGCCCAAAATGGTCAAAAACGAGCGCATCAAATTGCGCCGAATGGAGCGCAGGGCCAGCAGCAGGGTGTTAAGCAGCATCAGGCCACCTCGGCTGTCGTGGGGGCCGCTGCGGTCGATGCCTGCAAACCGGCGGGATGCGGATTGGGGGTGTCGCTGGCGACCACGCCGTCCACAAAGCGCACCACGCGTTTGGCATAGGCTGCCATGTCGGCTTCGTGCGTGACCATCAGCACCGTAATGCCGTGGTCCACATTCAGGCGCCACAGCAGCTCCATGATTTCTTTGCTGCGCTGGGTGTCCAGGTTGCCGGTGGGCTCGTCGGCCAGCAACACAGCAGGCTCGGTCACGATGGCGCGAGCAATCGCCACGCGCTGTTGTTGCCCGCCCGACAGCTCGGCGGGCGTGTGGTGTTCCCAGCCGCCCAAGCCCACCGAGGCCAGTGCCTTGGCGGCCAGCGCGTGTCGTGTTTTGGCGGATTCACCCCGGTACAGCAGGGGCAGCTCCACGTTCTCCTGGGCCGAGGTGCGCGCCAGCAGATTGAAGCCCTGAAACACAAAGCCCAAAAAGCGCCGCCGCAGCCGCGCCCGCTGGTCGCGTGAAAGGGTTTCCACATGCACGCCGTTGAACAAATACTCGCCCGTTGTGGGTGTGTCCAGGCAACCCAGTGTGTTCATGGCAGTGGACTTGCCTGAGCCGCTGGGGCCCATGATGGCCACAAAATCACCGGCCTGAATGGTCAGGTCCACGCCTTTGAGCGCCTGTAGGGCGGTGGCTCCTTCGCCATACATTTTGGTGACCCGGCGTAACTGGATCAGCGGTGGGCTGCTCATGGCGCAGCGCCCGGTGCGCGTTGGTCGGTGATGACTTGCATGCCGGCTTGCAAGTCACCGCCGGTGACCTCGGTCATGCGTCCGTCGCTGATGCCGGTAGTTACCGCCATGGACACTGCGTTGCCACCTTGGAGGACCCACACTTGTTTGGTCGTGCCATTGCCGCCCGCCGTTTTACGAGCAATGCCGCCGGGCATGCGTGGCATCAGGCTGGACATGATGCCGCCGCTGGACTTGCCCGCGCCGGGCCCACCGGTTTGTGACGGGTTGAAACGCAAGGCCGTATTGGGCACCAGCAACACATCGGTGCGCTCGGTGGCGGTGATGGAGCTGGACGCGGTCATGCCTGGGCGCAGGCTCAGGTCGCTGTTGTCCACTTCGAGGTAGGTTTGGTAGGTCACCACGTTTTCGGTGATGGTGGAGCCAAACGCCACGCGGGTGACGCTAGCCGGGTATTTGCGGGCCGGGTAGGCGCTGACGGTGAAGCTGGCCTTTTGCCCCACTTTGACGGCGCCCACATCCGCTTCGTCCACGTTCACCTGCAGGCGCAGCTTGGACAGGTCTTCCGCGATGGTGAACAGCGTCACGGCTTGCAGCGAGGCGGCCACCGCGTTGCCGGGGTCCACGGTTCGGGTCAGCACCACGCCGTCGATCGAGGAGCGAATCGAGGCCTTGGACAGATTGGTCTCGTCAGTGGACAGCGTGGCCTGCGCCACGGTGACATTGGCGCGGGCGCTGGTCTCGGCTGCCAAGGCGCGTTCCACCGTGGCGCGGCCAGTCTCCAACTCCGCTTTGGAGGGCACCTTGCCACCCGACAGGCGGGCCACTTCTTCCAGCCGCGCCAAATTGCCTTTGGCTTCGGTGGTGGTGGCTGCGGCCTGGGCCACCGAGGCAATCGCAGAGCCTAGGTTGGCGCGTGAGCGGGCCACCTGGTCGCCCAGCTTGGCGGTGTCCAGCTCGACCAGCACCTGCCCTTTTTTGACCTTGTCGTTCACGTCCACCAGCACGCGCAGCACGCTGCCCGACAGCTCACTGCCAATGCTGACCGAGCGCGTGGGCTGCAGCGTGCCGTTGGCCGACACGCTCAAAGTCAGGTTGCCTTTGGCTGCAGGCTCGGTCACGTAGACGGGGGCGGCTTTACTGGCTTGGCTGTCCTGCCAGAAATAGAAACCAACAGCACTAAGCACAACCACCGCAACGGTGACCCAGACTGCGGTGCGACGCCACCAAGCGCGCGGTGGTGCCTCAATCAGCAGGGTTTGCAGCTCGGCGGTGGATAGGGGCTCACTGGCGGAAACGGTACTTGCAGGGGCGGCGCTTGCAAGGGTGGCGGAGGGTGTGGGGGTGTTCATTTTGATTCAGCGCAATTTTGGGGTGTTGTATTCAGTTCCAGCCGCCGCCCAGCGCCTTGTACAGGCGCACATGGTCGGCGCTGATGTCGGCTTGGCTGCTGGCCACGCTGTCTTGCGCGGTGAGCAGCGTTCGCTGGGTTTGCAGTACGGTCTGGAAGTCAATCAGGCCGCTCGCGTAGCGCTGCTGCGCCAACAACGCGGCGTTGCCGGCCGCCGTGGCCGCGCTTTGCAGGCGGGTCTGGCGCGCACGGTCACCCTGCAGGGCCACCAGCGCGTCTTCGACGTCTTTCAGTGCCGTCAGTACCACGGTCTGGTAGTTGACGCGGGCTTGTTCCAGTGCGGCTTCTTGCGCCAGCACCTGGGACTTGGCGGCACCGCCGTCCAGCAGGGGGATCGAGACACTGGCCAGCAGGGCTTTGAGCACAGCCGCGCTGTTGGTCAGGGCCTCCAGCGTGAGCGCACTCAAACCGATGGAGCCACCAATGGAAAAGCTGGGGTACTGCGCAGCTTGCGCCTGCGAGACCCGAGCCAGGGCGGCGCTGATACGGTGTTCTGCCGCCCGCACATCCGGGCGCTGGCGCAGGGTTTGCGCTGGAATGCTCAGAGCCAGGTCGTGCGCGGCTTGGGGCACGGGCGCAGGCTTTGCCAGGGTGTTTTGCAGGGCGTCGGGTGTTTGGCCGGTCAGCAGCGCGAGGGCGTGCCGTGTTTTGGCAATGCTGGCCTCCAGTGCGGGAAGTTGGGCACTGGTTTGAGCGCTGGCGGTGCGGGCTTGTTCGACTTCCAGCGAGGTGGTCAAGCCAGCCTGGGCGCGCCAGTCGGTGATTTGTAAGGTCTCGTTCTGGCTGGCGAGGTTGGTGCGTGCGATGGCCAGTTGGGCCTGCTGGCCACGCAGCTGGATGTAGGCCAGAGCCATCTCGGCCGCCACCGAGACCTGCGTGTCGGCCAGCGTTGCTTGTGCGGCCTGGGCATCGGATTCGGTGGCGTCCAGCGCGCTGCGTTTGCCACCAAAAATATCGGGTTCCCAACTGGCATCGATCCCGGCCTTGAAGCTGTTGCCCGGCGCGTTGTCGCCGGATTGGTTGCGCTGGGCGGAACCGGAGGCGGACACACCGGGCAGCAGGCCTGCGCCTTTGACGTCCCGCAGTGCCCGGGATTGTTGCAGTGCCGCCTGTGCCGAACGGATGCTGGTGTTGGCCTGCAGTGCTTGCGTCACCAGTGCGGTGAGCAGCGGATCGTTGAAGTTTTGCCACCATAGCGCCAGCTCAGTGGTTTTGGCCGGGTTGCCAGGTGCCGTGGGGGTAGACCAGGCGGGTGGGGTCGCTATCGCCAGTGAGTCGATTTGCGGCTTTGGTTTGGCGGGAGACGCGCAACCCGTCAACACGATGGCCAAGGCCAGTCCAAGGCTAAGGGCATAAGGCGCGCGTAGGGTCAAGCGCTTGGCACCAGGAAAGTGGGGGGACATTGGAGGTCGTGCAGTGCAGGATTTATTCAGTAAACCCATTGTGCGCGCACGCCGTGGCGCGGTCGTTACCCTTGCGTGAAGACTTGTAAAGTTGCAGGGTTGCGCGGTTTGCGGTCGACCCGCTACACCGAGACGGGGCAGCGGGTCAGTAGGTTCAGGCAGTGGCGCTTAGCGTGCTGCTGCTTTGGCCTGACAGGCTTGCGGCGATCTGGCTGTACAGCTGCTTGGCGAGTTTGGCTACATCGACGAAGCTGGCAGATGTTTCCTTGGAGTCACTCGCATTGGCCTCGGATGTTTCAGTGCCGTCGCCCGTGCTGTCGCTCTTGCTGGCTTTGGCCGCGTCCTTGATTGCGCCGACCAAGCGCTCCAGCTCCGACACGGTGCCGTCCTGGTTGGTGTCGAGTTTGTCGTAGGTTTTGTTGGCGGTGGATTCGCTTTTACCAGCGCCACCGGGGCCGCCCGGGCCTCCGGGACCACCGCCGGGTGGCGGTCCGCCAGGGCCACCGGGCCCTTTGGCACCCTGCGCACTACCTTCGGGTTTGCCGGCGTCAAACTCGGTTTGGGTCAATTTACCGTCGCTGTCCGTGTCTAGCTTGGCGAACATGTCGCTTGTGTCCTTGCCAGTTTCGGACTTGATCTTGTCACTGAGCACCTTGGATTCGGCTTTGTCCACCGATCCGTCGCCATTGGTGTCGATTTTGGCAAACAGGTCTTCCTGGCTGCCGCCGCTGCCGCTAGTACCGTTTGCACTGCGCGACTGCGCAAAGTCCATGGTGGAGGGCGGTGGCATCAGGCTTTGCATGCCCTTGCCCAGTTCGTCGCTGCTGAGATTGCCGTCGGCATTGCTGTCCATTTTGGTGAACGTCGCTTCGGTGTCGCTGCCAATGCTGGTGCCGGTCTTTTGGCTGATCTCGCTGAGCATGGTTGTGAGCTCTGCCTTGTCGACACCGCCACTGCTGTCGGTGTCGACTTTTGCAAACATTTTGGCTTGCCGCTGGGCGTGTTGGGCCTTCATCGCGGCCCACGGGTCGCTTGAGCTGCTGGAGCTGGTGACTCCACTGATGGTACTCATGGTCTTTTCCTTTCGAGGGTTGGAGTGAAAAGTCACCCTGGCCCGGATCGGCGTGAGGCGACACGTCCATTCTTGGCCGCTTGCGTAACGCGGGTTTGTCCGCTTTGTACCAAGGTGGGTACAAAAGACACTGCATTGCCTTCAATAGGGATTCAATTACCTGCTAAATCGGCTATTCAGGCTTTGGCGCGTTTTCTAAACTCAAGCTCTGCAAAGACCTGCCCATGAAGCCCACGCCCCACATTCTGGTCGTTGACGACGACACCGAAATCACCAGCTTGCTCAGTGAGTACTTGGCGCGCTTCAACTTTGCCACCCATGTGGCGTGCGACGGCACTTCCATGCGGGCCCAACTGGCACTGCACCCGGTCGATTTGGTGGTGCTGGACGTGATGCTGCCCGGCGAGGATGGCCTGATGCTGTCGCGCGAAATTCGACAACGCTCCAGCCTGCCGGTGATCATGCTCACCGCCCGCTCCAACCCGTTTGACCGCGTGGTGGGGCTGGAAAACGGGGCTGACGACTATGTGAGCAAACCCTTTGAACCCCGCGAGCTGGTAGCCCGCATCCACACAGTGCTGCGGCGCTCGACCCAAGCAGGCATGGGCCCAATCAATGTGGCACGCAGCGATGTGGTGTGTTTTGACGGCTGGGAGCTGCACCGTGAGGACCGCTGCCTGACCTCGCCCACCGGTTTGGTGGTCGCGCTGTCCAATGCCGAGTTCCGCTTGTTGACCACGTTTTTGGAGACCCCAAGGCGTTTGTTCAGCCGGGACCAGTTGATGGAACAGGCGCGGGGCCGGGCCATGGACGCGTTTGAGCGCAGCATCGATTTGCTGGTGTCACGCCTGCGGCAAAAACTGGCCGACGATTCGGATGAGCCGTCCATGATCAAAACCGTGCGCGGCGCGGGCTATATGTTCAACGTGCAGTCGGTGCAGGGGCGCATGGCGTGGCGGGCCTGAAACCATTTCTGCCCTTTCTGAATAGACTGCTGCCCGACAGCCTGTTTGGCCGATTGGCACTGTTGCTGATGGTGGCGGTGGTCAGCAGCCATGTGCTGGCGCTGACACTGATGTTTGAGGTGATGCCACGACCGCCCATTTCACCATTTCCGCCCCCGGATTTTGTAGGTGGACCGCCGCCTGGACCACCCCATGGCGCACTGCCCGGGTCGCACCCTGGTGGCCCGCCGCCGCTGTTCCACTTCGGGTTGCTACTGGACATTGCGGTGCGCCTGAGCGCCCTGACGCTGGCGGCCTGGGTCGGCGCGAAATGGCTGTCCGAGCCCATGCGCCGCCTGGCCGAAGCCGCCCGCGAGCTGGGCCGGGACATTCACCGCGCGCCGCTCAAGGAGGAGGGCACCCGGGAATGCATTGCAACCACCCGCGTGTTCAACCAGATGCAGATTCAGATGCGCCAGCAGTTGGCGCAGCGCGACCAGTTTGTGGCAGCGGTGTCGCACGACCTGCGCACGCCATTGACCCGGCTGGCGCTGCGCGCGGAAAGCCTGCAAGACCCGCACGATCGGGCACGCTTTGGAAAAGACATTGTGGAGATGGACGCGATGATTCGCGCCACGCTGGATTACTTGCGTGGTGCTGCTGACCCGGAGGCCTTTGTGCAGTTGGATGTGGGCTCGCTGCTCAGCAGCATGGCGTGTGATTGCCAGGACGGTGGGCAAGACGTGCAGGTCGTGGGGGTGGCCAGCAGAGCCCCGGTGCGGGCCCAAGCCTCGTCACTGCGCCGCTGCATTGGCAACCTGGTGGAGAACGCGGTGCGCTACGGTCAGCGGGCGCGCATCACATTGACCGATACCGATGACGCGCTGCACATTGCCGTGGCGGATGACGGTCCTGGCATTGCCGAAGCAGAGTTGGAAAAAGTGCTGGCGCCGTTTTACCGGCTGGACGGTTCACGCAACCGCAACAGTGGCGGCGTGGGCTTGGGGTTGGCGACTGCCAGTGACATCGCACAACGCCACGCCGGAACACTGCAGCTGGGCAATGTCCCCGCCGGTGGGCTGGTGGCCACCTTGACGCTGCCCCGGCATGCCGCGGCAGCTTTGCATTTGAAACAGATTGCTATTTAATTGATAGCTGCTTGCGCATATTCCACGGGGGCTGGAGTCACTTTTCTCTTGTAATTTTAGTAAAACGAGGCTGCGCGACACCGTCAATCACCACCTGCTCTTCAAACATGGCGGCGGGGCGCACCCACAGGCCATGGTCGCCGTACAGCGCGCGGTACAGGGTCATGGGCTCCAGGGTCTCGCTATGCCGCGCGGTGTCCAGCACTTCGTAGAGGTTTCCCTTGTAATGGCGGTACAGCCCAGGGGCCGTGGTGACCAAAAAAGGTAGTTCGTCTTCACTCATGGGACAATCCTAGGTTATGCATCCAAAAGCTCTCTTAGAAGCCTGTTCCGAGTTGGTCCGGCTCACACTCAAATTTGACCATCCAGCCGACGCTATTGTGTCGCGCTTTTTCCGCGAACACCGTGGCCTGGGGCCGCGCGAGCGTGCCACCCTGGCCGAAACCGTGTACACCGTGTTGCGCAAAAAGCTGTTGTTTGACCACCTGGCGCCTTCGGGCAGTGGGCCAAAGGAACGCCGTCTGGCGATTCTGGGTTTCTACGGCCCCGGTGACTTTCTGCGCAGTGCGCTCACCGACCAGGAAAAAAACTGGCTCGACGAATGCGAAAAGGTCGATCCCAAAGACCTGATGGACCGCCACCGCCACAACCTGCCTGAATGGCTGGTGCAGCCACTGAAAGACCAGGTCGGTGACGGCTTTTGGCCGCTGGTCGAAGGCATGAACCTGGGCGCCGGGCTGGACCTGCGTGTCAACGATTTCAAGGCCAAGCGTGCCGATGTGCAAAAAGAACTGGCCAAGCTCGGTATCAAGGCCGTGCCCACGCCGTATTCCCCATGGGGTCTGCGCATTGCCGGCAAGCCCGCTTTGAACAAGATGGAAGCCTTTACCAAGGGCGAGTTTGAAGTGCAGGACGAAGGCTCGCAGCTGCTGGCCATGTTGCTGGACGCCAAGCGAGGTGAGATGGTGGTGGATTTTTGCGCCGGTGCCGGTGGCAAAACCCTGGCCATCGGTGCGGCCATGCGCAGCACCGGGCGCCTGTACGCCTTTGATACCTCGGCCGGGCGGCTGGACTCGTTCAAGCCGCGCCAAGCTCGCAGCGGCTTGTCCAATGTGCACCCGGCCGCCATTGCCCACGAGCGCGATGACCGCGTCAAACGCCTGTCGGGCAAGATCGACCGCGTGCTGGTCGATGCGCCCTGTACCGGCTTGGGCACCTTGCGCCGCAACCCGGACCTGAAATGGCGCCAGACACCGCAGTCGGTGGAAGAGATGACCGTCAAGCAAGCCGCCATTTTGCAAAGCGCTTCGCGCATGCTAAAACCGGGTGGTCGCTTGGTGTATGCCACTTGCAGCGTGCTGCCGCAGGAAAATGAAGCCATTGCTGAAGCCTTCTCCACCGCCAATCCGGACTTCGAACCCCTGTCCACAGGCGAGGTCCTGGCTGGGCTCAAGGTGCAAGACGCGCCAAAACTGTGCAGTGGCGGCGCGGATGGGCAGTTGTACCTGCGGTTGTGGCCGCATCTGCATTCCACGGATGGATTTTTCGCCGCTATCTGGCAAAAGAAATAACTATTGTTCGTTGAAAGAGTGGGCTGACTATGTTTACAGAAGTGACTTTGTTGGATTCGGTGCTTGCTTGGCTGGCCGCGGGAACCTGGGATTTGAGTTGGTGGCAGATGGTGTTGTTTACCTTGGCCATGACGCATGTCACCATGGTCAGCGTCACCGTGTTTTTGCACCGCCACCAGGCGCACCGTGCGCTGGACCTGCACCCGGTTGCCTCGCACTTCTTCCGTTTTTGGCTGTGGCTGACCACCGGTCAGGTCACCAAAGAGTGGGCATCCATCCACCGCAAGCACCACGCCAAGTGCGAGCAGGCAGAAGACCCGCACAGCCCGCATGTGTACGGCATCAAAACTGTGCTTTTGCAGGGCTACGAGCTGTACCGCGCCGAGGCCGCCAAACCGGAAACCATGGCGCGCTATGGCCACGGCACGCCCAACGACTGGCTGGAGCGCAATGTCTACACCGGTTTTTCCTGGCTGGGGATGGTGCTGATGTTGACCATTGATTTGACTTTGTTCGGCGCGGCAGGCTTGGCCGTGTGGGCGGTACAAATGGTGTGGACACCTGTCATGGCGGCCGGCATCATCAATGGTGCGGCCCATTTCTGGGGCTACCGCAATTTTGAAGTGCCCGATGCCAGCACCAATATTTCGCCGTGGGGCATTTTGATTGCCGGCGAAGAGCTGCACAACAACCACCATACCTACCCCACTTCAGCCAAGTTGTCGGTGAAGCCGTATGAATTTGACATTGGCTGGATGTACATCAGCCTGTTGCAGCTGGCGGGGCTGGCAAAAGTGAAAAAGACACCGCCCAAGGCCGCCTATGGCGACATTCGCCCGGTGGCGGACGAGAAGACGCTGGAGGCCCTGATCGCCAACCGCTACGAAATCATGGCCAGCTACGCCAAGGGCATGCGTCAAGCGGCGCGCGACGAGTTTGAGACCATGAAAGCCCGCAGTGCCGATGTCGCCGTGCTCAAGGCTGCCAAGCGGTGGATACACCGTGATCTGGAAAAAGTGCCAGCCTCCATGGCGGCTGCAATGGCGCGTGCGCGCGCTGCCTCGCCGGTGCTGGACAAGATGGTGACCATGCGCGAAGAGTTACGTCAGATGTGGCTCAACACCCACGTATCGCGCGAGCAGCTGGCGCTGGACCTGCAAGGCTGGTGTCGCCGCGCCGAGGAGAGCGGCATTGCCGCTTTGCAAGAGTTCTCGATGCGCCTGCGCGCGGCCCACGTTTAAGTCAATCCTTCACGCCTTCCAAAAAGCCCGTTTTTTGCGGGCTTTTTTGTGTGCGCGATTTTGGGGATGTTTTTTTTGCTTGCTCAAGATCCGTCGGGCTGTACGTTTTGCTCCGTGTCCCCCGGCCTATGGCCTTCTCCTTGACCTGCGCCAAACGCACAGCCCGACGGATCTTGCGAAATGTTGGAGCGCCACCAGCAAGGGGCCTCATTTTTGCGAACCAACAGTCCAGCAGTAGGTGTGGGTGGGGTGTTCTGCGTAGGTAAAGGAGGATGCCGCAGGCCGGGGGACACGAAGCAGAGCACCCCACCCACACCTACTGCGTACGAAGGACGTAAAAAAAGCCCACACAAGGTGGGCTTTTATGAGACTCAGGAAAAACTGAATTACTTCAGCTTCATTTCCTTGTAGTCCACATGCTTGCGAGCTTTAGGATCAAATTTCTTGATCAGCATCTTCTCGGGCATGGTTTTCTTGTTCTTGCTGGTCGTGTAAAAGTGACCAGTACCAGCTGTGGATTCCAGCTTGATTTTTTCGCGTCCGCCTTTGGTTGCCATGGTTCTGCTCCTTATGCCTGGCCACGTGCGCGCAAATCTGCGAGCACAACATCAATACCCTTTTTGTCGATCAAACGCAAACCTGCGTTCGAAATCCGCAGGCGAACCCAACGGTTTTCAGTCTCGACCCAAAAACGGCGGTATTGCAGGTTCGGCAGGAACCGGCGCTTGGTTTTGTTATTGGCGTGGGAAACATTGTTCCCGACCATCGGGCCTTTACCCGTGACTTGACATACGCGTGCCATAAGGACACTCCGATACTTCTTAAACGGCTATTACTGACGACAAGTTCAGTCTGCTTTCACAGACGGAGCCAATCTCGCTCTAGCCTCACCTCGCCAATAAAAGGGTGGCGGTAACCCAAGGTTACGTTACGTAACCCCCCGCCAAGGTGACTTGGCGGATGCTGCTGCACTCTGGCCCTCACGGGCTGATTTCAGCAAAGCCTGCAATTATAGCGGGTTTCTTTTTTTATTCCTGTTCCAGAAAGCGTTGCGCGTCCAGGGCGGCCATGCAGCCGGTTCCCGCACTGGTGATCGCCTGGCGGTACACATGGTCGGCCACGTCGCCTGCGGCAAAGACGCCGGGCACGCTGGTCATGGTGGCAAAGCCTTTGAGGCCACCTTGGGTGACGATGTAGCCGCCATTCATTTCCAGCTGACCCTGGAAAATCTCGCTGTTGGGTGCGTGGCCAATGGCAATGAAGCAGCCCTTGAGTGTGATGTCTTCGGTTGTGCCGTCGGTGGTGCTCTTGATGCGGATGCCGGTGACGCCCGTGGAGTCGCCCAACACTTCGTCCAGCGTGACGAAGGTTTTAAGAATGATTTTTCCGGCGGCCACTTTTTCCATCAGCTTGTCGACCAGGATCGGCTCGGCCTTGAACTTGTCGCGGCGGTGCACCAGGTACACCGTGGCTGCAATGTTGGACAGGTACAGCGCTTCTTCCACCGCCGTGTTGCCGCCGCCGACCACGCAGCAAATCTCGTTGCGGTAGAAAAATCCGTCGCAGGTGGCACAGCCCGACACGCCTCGGCCCATGAACGCCGTTTCTGAGGGCAGCCCCAGGTATTTGGCCGATGCACCGGTGGCCAGAATCAGGGAGTCGCAGGTGTAGCTTTCGGTGTCGCCCTTCAGGGTGAAGGGGCGCTTGCTCAAATCCACTGCATTGATGTGGTCGAAAATGATTTCGGTCTTGAATCGTTCAGCGTGGTCCAAAAAACGCTGCATCAGCTCTGGGCCCTGCACGCCATTGACATCGGCAGGCCAGTTGTCTACCTCGGTGGTGGTCATGAGTTGGCCGCCTTGGGCCATGCCGGTCACCAGCACTGGGTTTAGGTTGGCGCGTGCGGCGTAAACGGCGGCGGTGTAGCCTGCGGGGCCGGAGCCAAGAATCAGGACCTTGGCGTGTTTGGGATCGGACATGGGGAAACCTTTTATTACAAATATTCGAGATCAGGCCGTGTACATTTCTGTTCAACGTGGGCAATGTCAACGCAGGTTGAACTAGTGCTCCGTAAGAAGGACTGGCCATCCAAGCATTAGATTGTATGAAGCCTTGTTCTTTTTCTCCGGGAATGATTTCATGACACTGCTAAATAACCTGGATTTAATACGCCGAGTCCCTCTTTTTTCGACGCTGACCATCGAGCAGGCTGCGCCATTGGCAGGGGCGGTCGAAAAGCGCCGCTTTAAACGCGGAACGATCGTGGTGGAGCAGGGAAAGACCAGTCAGGTGCTGTATGTGATGCTGACCGGTTGCGCCCGTGTACTGATGACCGACAGTCAAGGGCGGGAAGTGATCTTTGCCACACTGCGTTCCGGCGACTGCATTGGCGAGATGAGCATCATCGACAACGAGCCGCACAGTGCGACGGTGGTGACGGAGTCACAGAGCGACATGCTGGTACTGGAGCGCGCGGTCTTTTCCCGTTGCATGGCTGAAAACGCCTCCATTTCCGATGCCGTCATGCGGGGCTTGGTGCAGCGGCTGCGTCAATCCACCCGAAAGATCGGGTCGCTGGCGCTGGTGGGTGTGTATGGGCGCGTGGCGCATTTGCTGCTGGAGTCGGCGGTTGCGGGCGAGCACCGGGAGTTTCTGACCCGCGAGAAAATATCACGCGCAGACATTGCCAAGTCGGTGGGCGCATCGCGGGAAATGGTGAGCCGGGTCATGAAAGACTTCGAAGAGCAGGGATTCATCAAGACGCTTGAGGACGGCACACTGCGTATTTTTGAACGCCGATCGGCTCCCCGTTAACCCGCCGTATGGGCTGACGGGTGCGTTAAGCTTGCGACTGACTGGTTTTTTACATGACTTATTCGCTCAATACCCTCAATTCCTCCTCCTCCGTTCCCGAAAAATCGCCCTCAGGCATGGGCCGCTTTGCCAGCGAAATGGCGCTGGTCGCGGGTTTTTTGCTGTTGGCCCTGTGGTTGATTGCGTTGCTGAGCTACTCGCAGCAAGACGCCGCCTGGTCGACCTCCGGCACCGGCATGCCGGTGTTGAACCGGGTTGGCCGTCTGGGCGCGCTGATCGCGGATGTCAGCTATTTCGTCGCGGGGTTTTCGGTCTGGTGGTGTGTGGCAGCGGCGGTGCGCCTGTGGTTATCGGTGCTGGCCGATCGCCTGCGCACCGACGAACCGAAGGCCCCCAGCCCTACTGGCGCACATCCGCTGAGAAGCCGACTCGTCTTCTGGCTGGGGTTGGCGATGTTGTTGTATGGCAGCACCTTGCTGGAGTGGTCCCGTATGTACAGCCTGGAGCCGCGGCTGCCAGACCACAGTGGTGGCGTGCTGGGCTATCTGGTGGGCGCCTGGAGTGTGCAGTGGTTGGGTTTTTCGGGCTCCGGCCTCGTGGCGATTGTGCTGGGCGTGGTGGGTGCGAGTTTGGTGTTTCGGTTTTCCTGGGTGCAGGTGGCTGAAAGAATTGGCGGCTGGCTGGCGAACTTGGTCGAGTCCCGCCGTGAGCAGCGCGAGTTGGCGCAGGACATGGAGCTGGGTCAGCAAGCGGCCCGTGAGCGCGAAGAAATCCTCATTGATGAGTATGAAGAAATTCAGGTCCACCACCCGAAACCGGTGGTGATTGAGCCGGTACGGGCCGAGCCGCCACCGAGCACCCGTGTCGCCAAAGAGCGCCAAAAGCCCCTTTTTTCCGAGATGCCGGACAACAAGCTGCCGCAGGTTGCTTTGCTCGACGGTGCGCTCTTGCGCCAGGAAACCGTGGCCCCAGAGACGCTGGAGATGACCAGCCGCATGATTGAGAAAAAGCTCAAGGACTTTGGCGTAGAGGTGCGGGTGGTGCTGGCGTCACCCGGCCCGGTGATTACCCGTTACGAGATTGAGCCTGCAGTGGGCGTGAAAGGTTCGCAGATCGTCGGTTTGGCGAAAGACCTGGCCCGCTCCCTCAGCTTGGTGTCGATCCGCGTGGTGGAGACCATTCCCGGCAAAAACCACATGGCGCTGGAGCTGCCCAACGCCAAGCGACAGTCGATTGCGCTGTCCGAAATTTTGGGCTCGCAGGTCTACCACGAGGCCAAGTCGCTGCTGACCATGGGCTTGGGCAAGGACATTATTGGCAACCCAGTGGTGGTGGACTTGGCCAAGATGCCCCATGTGCTGGTGGCCGGTACCACCGGTTCGGGCAAGTCGGTCGGTATCAACGCCATGATTTTGAGCCTGCTGTACAAGGCCGAAGCGCGCGATGTGCGCCTGCTGATGATTGACCCCAAGATGCTGGAAATGTCGGTGTACGAAGGCATCCCGCACCTGCTGGCCCCGGTGGTGACCGATATGCGCCAAGCCGCCCATGGCCTGACCTGGTGCGTGGCCGAGATGGAGCGCCGCTACAAGCTGCTGAGCAAGCTGGGCGTGCGCAACCTGGCGGGCTACAACGCCAAGATTGACGAAGCCACGGCGCGCGAAGAGTTCATCTACAACCCGTTCAGCCTGACGCCCGAAGCGCCGGAGCCGTTAGCGCGCCTGCCGCATATTGTGGTGGTGATTGACGAGCTGGCCGATTTGATGATGGTGGTGGGCAAGAAAATTGAAGAGTTGATTGCCCGCCTGGCGCAAAAGGCGCGTGCCGCTGGTATCCATTTGATTTTGGCTACCCAGCGACCCAGCGTGGACGTGATCACCGGCCTGATCAAGGCCAACATCCCGACCCGTATCTCCTTCAAGGTCAGCAGCAAGATCGACAGCCGCACCATTCTGGACCAAATGGGGGCCGAAGCCCTGCTGGGCCTGGGCGACATGCTCTATATGCCCGGCAGCGGCATGCCGACCCGGGTGCACGGTGCCTTTGTCAGCGACGAAGAGGTCCACCGCGTTGTGAGTTACTTGAAGACCCAAGGCGAGCCCGACTATGTGGACGGCGTGCTCGAAGGCGGCACGGTCGACGGTGAAGACGGCGCGGATGGCGAGAAGGGTGGCGGTGGTGAGAAAGACCCGATGTACGACCAGGCGGTCGAGGTGGTCCTGAAAAACCGCAAAGCCAGCATCTCGCTGGTGCAGCGCCACCTGAAGATTGGCTACAACCGCGCGGCAAGGCTGGTCGAGGAAATGGAAAACGCGGGCTTGGTCAGCGCCATGAGTGGCAGCGGCCAGCGCGAGATTTTGGTCCCCAATCGCGCCGAGTAGTGCGCGCACTGTTATGAATGAGGCTATGAAACACACGGCAAAGAATGGTTTTTTTGCTATTATTTTAGGAGCTGCTTGCGCAGTATCCACGGGGGCTACAGGCCTAAATGACCTGGAAAACTTCGTCAAGACGGTGAAGTCCGGCCGTGCCGAGTTCACCCAGGCCGTCACCGCGCCCGCCAAAGACGGGCAGGCGGCGCGCACCAAAAGCTCCAGTGGCACGTTTGAATTCTCGCGGCCCAACCGGTTCAAGTTTGTCTACAAGAAGCCGTTCGAGCAAAGCATCGTGGCCGATGGCCAGACCCTGTGGCTGCTGGATGTGGACCTGAACCAGGTCACGGCCCGCCAGCAATCCAAGGTGATGGGCTCGACACCCGCTGCGCTGATCGCCTCCGCTCCCGATTTGAAGGCGCTGCAAGCGGACTTCACCCTGGCAGATGCGCCCGATAAAGATGCAATGCAGTGGGTTGAGGCCACGCCCAAGGCCAAAGATAGCGCTTTGCAAAGCGTGCGGGTTGGCTTCAAAAGCGGAGCGTTTGCCGTGCTGGAGATTTTGGATAGCTTTGGCCAGCGGTCGACCATGACTTTCAGCGCCTTCCAGGCCAATGCGCCCTTGGACGCAGCCAGCTTCCAGTTCAAACCGCCCGCCGGTGCGGACGTGATCCGGCAATAGCCCCACCACGGCACGTTCCTGTAGCCCTTTCTCCTTGCCTGTCAGTGGTGTCCAAGTCCTCCCCCATATCCCATCAGCCCTTGGCCGAGCGCTTGCGCCCCCGCACCTTGGGCGAGGTGATTGGCCAGCAGCACCTGCTGGGCGAAGGCATGGCGCTGCGCCTGGCGTTTGAGTCGGGTCAGCCGCACAGCTGCATTCTTTGGGGGCCACCGGGCACCGGCAAGACCACCATTGCGCGCCTCATGGCCAGCGCCTTTGATGCGCAGTTCATCACCATCAGCGCGGTGCTGGGGGGTGTCAAAGACATCCGCGAGGCGGTGGATTTGGCAATTGCCGCGCGTGATTCCCTGGAGCAACGCCGCACCATTGTGTTTGTCGATGAGGTGCACCGCTTCAACAAAAGCCAGCAAGACGCCTTTTTGGCCCATGTGGAGAGTGGCCTGTTCACCTTCATCGGAGCCACCACCGAGAACCCGTCGTTCGAGGTGAACTCGGCACTCTTGTCGCGTGCGGCCGTGTATGTGCTGCAACCGCTGAACGAGCAAGATCTTAAGCAAATAATAGCCAGAGCCCTTATGGAACCTGCGCAACCAGCTATCGAAAGCATAGCGGTTGATCGCCTGGTTGCTTACGCTGATGGCGATGCCCGGCGCCTGCTCAACACGCTGGAGACCCTGACGGTAGCTTCGTCCCAAGAAAAAGTCACCGAGATCACCGATGTGTGGCTGCTCAAGGTGTTGGGCGAGCGCATGCGCCGCTTTGATGCAGGCGGCGAGCAGTTTTACGACACCATCAGCGCCCTACACAAAAGCGTGCGCGGGAGTGACCCCGATGCCGCTTTGTATTGGCTGATGCGCATGCTCGATGGTGGCGCCGATCCGCGCTACATGGCGCGCCGCCTGGTCCGCATGGCCAGCGAAGACATTGGCCTGGCCGACCCGCGTGCCTTGCGCCTGGCACTGGACTGCGCCGAGGTGTATGAGCGCCTGGGCACGCCGGAAGGCGAGTTGGCACTGGCCGAGTGCGTGGTCTACCTGGCGGTGGCACCCAAGTCCAACGCGGTATACAAGGCCTTCAATGAGGTCAAAGCCTTTATCAAGAAAGATGGCACCCGCCCGGTGCCCATGCACCTGCGCAATGCGCCGACCCAATTGATGAAAGAGCTGGACTACGGCCGTGGCTACCGCTACGCGCACGACGAGGAGGGTGGCTTTGCCGCAGGCGAGCGCTACCTGCCTGACGGCATGACCTCACCCGGTTTTTACCGCCCGGTCGAGCGCGGGCTGGAGATCAAGATTGCCGAGAAACTGCGCCACCTGCGCGAACTGGACCGCAAGAGCGGGGGCGGCGCTGTTTAGCGGCGCATGGGCAGACCGCCATCGCACCCCTCGGGAAATACCCGACCCGTGGATCCAATCTGCATTGCCCAACTCCTGTTTTATTAGAAGCGCTACTTGACGCACGCTTGAACTGATGGATTCCGGCGTTAAGGGTAAACCCATGGAAATCAACAATGTCTTGGCAATGGCCCTTCGCTACAATCGCGTCCACCCTTTGCCGGTATCGCTCTAAAGTCGATGCATGGCGTGTTTATTGCTAGAGATTTGGTAGCGCTCACAAGGCCGTACCGCTCGTCAGCAGGGAGCTGACTCAAGCGCCGGCCAAAAATCGGAGAAGTTTTATGGACATTTTTATACAGCAGATCATCAACGGTCTGGTGTTGGGCAGCATGTATGCCCTGATCGCCTTGGGCTACACCATGGTGTACGGCATCATCGGGCTGATCAACTTTGCCCACGGCGAAGTCATGATGGTTGGGGCCCTGACCAGCTGGAGCATCATTGGTCTGATGCAAGAGTCCATGCCCGGAACGCCTGGCTACTTGATACTGCTTATCGCTTTGGTCATCTCCTGTGTCGTGGCGGCCGCCCTCAATTTTGTGATCGAAAAAGTGGCCTACCGCCCCTTGCGCAACAGCCCCAAACTGGCGCCGCTGATCACTGCCATCGGCATGTCGATCTTGCTGCAAACGCTGGCCATGATCATCTGGAAGCCCAACTACAAGTCGTACCCCACCTTGTTGCCCAGCGATACGATTGACATCGCTGGCGCTGTGATCACCCCCACCCAGGTGGTGATTTTGAGCGTGACCGCGGTCTCTCTGGCGGTGCTGATGTGGTTGGTGAATTACACCAAGTTGGGGCGCGCCATGCGGGCCACGGCCGAGAATCCACGCGTCGCCGGACTGATGGGCGTCAAGCCCGATGTGGTGATTTCAGCCACCTTCATTATTGGTGCCGTGCTGGCCGCCATTGCGGGTGTGATGTACGCCTCCAACTACGGCACTGCGCAACATGCGATGGGCTTCTTGCCTGGACTCAAGGCGTTTACCGCTGCGGTGTTTGGTGGCATTGGCAATTTGGCGGGCGCGGTGGTCGGTGCCCTCTTGTTGGGGCTGATCGAGTCGATTGGTGCGGGCTATATTGGCGCCCTGACCGGTGGCGTGCTGGGTAGTCACTACTCCGACATTTTTGCTTTCATCGTTTTGATCATTGTGCTGACGCTGCGCCCCTCGGGCCTGCTTGGCGAACGTGTCGCTGATCGCGCTTGAGGAGATTGCACCCATGAAACAACAAAAAATTATTCTCTTCGTGCTGGCGGCCATTGGCCTGCTTGTACTGCCCATGGTGCTGCAGGGTTTTGGCAACGCCTGGGTGCGTATTGCCGACATGGCATTGCTGTTTGTGTTGCTGTCGCTTGGGCTGAACATCGTGGTGGGTTATGCCGGTCTGCTGGACTTGGGCTACGTGGCGTTTTTTGCCATCGGTGCCTATATGTACGGCTTGCTGGGCTCACCGCACCTGACAGAGACCTTCCCCGCCATTGCGGCCATGTTCCCAGAGGGGCTGCATACGCCGTTGTGGATCGTGGTACCGCTGGCAGCGGCCACGGCCGGTATTTTTGGTATTTTGCTGGGCGCGCCCACGCTGCGTTTGCGGGGTGACTACCTGGCCATCGTGACCTTGGGCTTTGGCGAGATCATCCGGGTATTTTTGAACAACCTGGACCACCCCGTCAACATCACCAACGGCCCCAAAGGCATCAGCCAGATTGACCCGGTGAGCTTCTTCGGGCTGGACCTGGGCAAAAAAGCGTCGTTGCTAGGCTTTGAGTTTGCGTCCGTCTCCTTGTACTACTACCTGTTCCTGGCCATGGTCGTGATCAGTGTGGTGATCAGCCACCGGCTGGAGCTGTCCCGCGTGGGGCGCGCCTGGATGGCGATTCGCGAAGACGAAATTGCAGCCAAGGCCATGGGCATCAACACCCGCAACCTGAAGTTGCTGGCGTTCGGCATGGGCGCTACCTTTGGTGGTGTGTCGGGTGCCATGTTTGGTGCGTTCCAGGGTTTCATTTCTCCCGAGTCCTTCAGCTTGATGGAGTCGGTCATGATCGTGGCCATGGTGGTGCTGGGTGGAGTGGGGCACTTGCCAGGCGTGATCTTGGGGGCGGTGCTGTTGTCCGCCTTGCCTGAGGTGCTGCGCTATGTGGCAGGCCCACTGCAAGCCATGACGGATGGCCGACTGGATGCCTCTATTCTGCGTCAGTTGCTGATTGCGCTGGCCATGATCACCATCATGTTGCTGCGTCCGCGTGGCCTGTGGCCATCGCCCGAGCACGGCAAGACCCTGCAGAACACCAAAACCTGAGCTGCCAAGAGCGCCACGAGCTGAACGGAATCAACATGACAGATACAGTACTAAACGTCTCCGGCGTTTCCAAGCGATTCGGTGGCCTGCAGGCCCTGAGCGATGTGGGCATCAAAATCAAACGCGGACAGGTGTACGGTTTGATCGGCCCCAACGGCGCTGGAAAGACCACCTTTTTTAACGTGCTGACCGGTTTGTACACGCCGGACAGTGGCACGTTTGAGCTGGCTGGCAAACCTTATCAGCCCACGGCGGTGCACCTGGTGGCTAAGGCTGGCATTGCCCGCACGTTTCAGAACATTCGCCTGTTCTCCGAGATGACCGCGTTGGAAAACGTGATGGTGGGGCGGCATATCCGCACCCACTCGGGCCTGATCGGTGCCATGTTTCGCACTGCCAGTTTCAAGGCGGAGGAGGCGGCCATTGCCAAACGTGCGCAGGAGTTGCTGGACTACGTGGGCATTGGCAAGTTTGCCGCCTACAAGGCGCGCACCTTGAGCTATGGCGACCAGCGTCGTCTGGAAATTGCCCGCGCCTTGGCCACCGACCCGCAACTGATTGCGCTGGACGAACCCGCAGCCGGCATGAACGCCACAGAGAAGGTCATGCTGCGCGAGCTGATTGACCGCATTCGCAAAGACAACCGCACCATTTTGCTCATCGAGCACGACGTCAAGCTGGTGATGGGCCTGTGCGACCGCGTGACGGTGCTGGACTACGGCAAGCAAATTGCCGAGGGCACGCCAGCCGATGTGCAAAAGAACGAAAAAGTGATTGAAGCGTATTTGGGCACCAGCGGCCACTAAGGAAAAAGAATGACAACAAAGACCTTATTGAAAGTGACGGGCCTGAAGGTTTCCTACGGTGGAATTCAGGCGGTCAAGGGTGTTGATTTTGAAGTGCATGAGGGTGAATTGGTGTCCCTCATCGGCTCCAACGGTGCGGGTAAAACCACCACTATGAAGGCCATTACCGGTACGCTGCCGATTGCCGCGGGCGACATCGAGTACCTGGGCAAGAGCATTCGCGGCCAAGGCCCTTGGGACCTGGTCAAGCAGGGCTTGGCGATGGTGCCGGAAGGCCGTGGCGTGTTCACGCGCATGACCATTGTTGAAAACCTGCAGATGGGCGCTTATATCCGCGACGACAAGGCCGGCATTGCACAGGACATCGACAAGATGTTCGCCATTTTCCCCCGCCTCAAGGAGCGCCGTGACCAGCTTGCGGGCACCATGTCCGGTGGCGAGCAGCAAATGCTGGCCATGGGGCGTGCTTTGATGAGTCGCCCCAAAGTGCTGCTGTTGGATGAGCCCTCCATGGGCCTGTCTCCCATCATGGTGGACAAGATTTTTGAAGTAGTGCGTGACGTGTTTGCCCAGGGCGTCACCGTCTTGTTGGTGGAGCAGAACGCCAGCCGCGCCCTGTCGATCGCCAACCGGGGCTACGTCATGGAATCCGGCATTGTCACCATGACCGGTGACGCCAAACAAATGCTGAACGACCCCAAGGTACGTGCCGCCTATCTGGGCGAATAAGCAGAAACGAAGGGGATGCAGCGGGCCTATGGTGTTTCAGTGAACATCCATGTGCTCGCCCTGTTGTTTGTTACGCTGGTCTGGGGTGCCACGTTCCCGGTGCTCAAGCTGGCCACTGCGCATTTAAGTGGTGTGGAGGTGTCGGCCCTGCGGTTTTTGATCGCCGCCGTGTGTATGGCGCCGTTTGCCCTTCGGGTGCCACGGCGCACTTGGCTGGATGGTGGCCTGCTGGGGGCCTTGGTGTTGATTTCCTATGTGGTTCAGGCCTTTGGTTTGCAGTTCATCTCTTCCAACCGAAGCGCCTTTTTAACCAGTCTCAACGTGCTCATGGTGCCGCTGCTCGGGGTCGTGTTCGGAACCCGTTTGACCGTATCTGTATTGGCTGCCGCGGTGCTGGCTTGCGCGGGCATTGGGTTGATGTCGTGGGAGGGCGGTGCCCACTTGCTGGCCGATGCAGCCACCATTTTTGGTGCGTTGGCCTATGCCTTGTATGTCATTGTCTTGTCGCGCCGGGCCCGCCTGCATATACCCCGGCAGTTGGCAGCCACACAGATCGTCTGGATGGCCCTGCTGGGCACTCTCTGGATGTTATTGGATGCCGTGGGCACCGACAAGCTCCAAACCCTTCCCTCCCGTTTGGACGTGTCGATATTGGTGGGGCTGGCCTATCTGGGGATCGTTGCCACGGCAGGCATGCTGTTTTTGCAGGCGATGGCGCAGCGCCATGTGTCTGCGGACAAGGCAGCGCTCATTTACGCGATGGAGCCCGTCTTTGCCGCACTGTTCGCCTGGATGTGGTTGGCTGAGTTACTGACCTGGAAGGCCGCCATAGGGGGTGCTATGGTTATTTTGGCCGTGGTGCTCAGTGAATTGCGCAACAACCTGGCACCTGTGCCACAGCCCAATTCATAGCCACAAGGGCATGGCGGTCTTGTTACACGCTCTTACATTCCTTTGCGCAAGGTATGTCAGTCGCGATCACGGGACTGCCCGTTGCATACCTATGGAAATGTTCCATGCCCTTAAATAATTGGAGTTCACTATGAAGATTCACGCACTGTTGGCAGTTTTGGTTTTGGCAAGCGGTGGCACCGCGTTTGCGCAGGCTCCCGCGCCCAAAGATCCTTTAGCAACCCCCAGGATTGATGCGCGTGAAGCCAACCAGGAAAAACGGATTCAGCAAGGCGTGTCCTCTGGTCAATTGGCACCAAAAGAAGCCAATCGTTTGGAGAAGGGCGAAGCCCGCATTGAAAAAGCCGAGGATCGCGCCAAGGCCGATGGCGCGGTGACGGGCAAAGAGCGTCAACACTTGGCGAGAATGGAAAACAAAGAGAGCCGGGCTATCCGCCAGCAAAAGCACGACGGCCAACGCGACATGAACCATGATGGCCAACGTGATCACAAGCGTGGTGGCAACCAGAAATAGCCGTCAGACTTGGGCCTTGTCAGCCTCCGACGTGAAAGCATCCGCGAAGAACTCTTCGGCCGGCAATTGGGCTTGGCCGCAGAAGTCCTTGCGGGCTGATTCAATCACGATGGGCGCGCCGCACGCGTATACCTGATGGCCTGAGAGGTCCCCGAAGTCTTCCAGCACCGCACGGTGCACAAATCCGGTTCGCCCATGCCACTGGTCCTCAGGCAGCGCATCGGACACCACCGGCACATACCGCAGATGGGGCATGGTTTTGAGTTGCTCCTGCGCCCAGGCATCCATGTAAAGGTCGGTCGGGCGCCTGCCACCCCAGTACAAGGTCACTTGCCGTTGCGACTGGATGTGCTGCAGATGTTCGATCAATGCCTTCAGCGGCGCAAATCCGGTGCCCGACGCCAGGAAGACCATGGGCTTTTCGGAGTCTTCCTGCAGGAAGAACGACCCAAAGGGGCCTTCGACCCGCAAGATTTCTTTTTCTTTCATCGCACCAAATACATGGTCAGTGAACTTTCCCCCCGGCATATGGCGGATATGGAGCTCAACACCAGGGCCCAAGTGCGGTGCGTTGGCCATGGAGTAGCTGCGCCGAGCACCATCGCGCAACATAATCTCGATGTATTGGCCAGCGCGGTAGGTAAAGCTGTCGTTAGCCGGTAGCTGCAATTGCAGCACCATCACATCGTCCGACACCCGAGTCATGGTGCTCACCCGTGTTGGCAACTTCTTGATAGGAAGCGCGCCTAAGGCCGTGACCTGGCGCGACTCCAAAACCAAATCAGCCTGCGGGGTAGCGCAGCAGGTCAAAACGAAACCTTGGGCCTCTTCCTCTTCACTCAGTGCCTTACTCTGGTGGGTGCCGTGCGTGACCCGGCCGGAGACCATTTTGCATTTGCAGGAGCCGCACGCACCATCTTTGCACCCATAAGGCAAGCCGATACCCTGGCGGATGCCTGCTACCAAAACGGTTTCGCCATTGGAGACGCTGAACGAGCGTCCGCTGGGTTGCACCGTGACCGAGAAAATAGAGGTGTTCGCATCGCTGGCAGTCATCTTATGGGTATCCTTAGGGCTCAAATTCATATCAGCCCTCGATTTTGCCCTCAAACCAAACCCCCTTGGGTGCCTTGCCCGCGCGATTTCGACGTGAACGTATCCTCATCGTGGGGTGCGGCGATGTCGGCTCACGCATGGTCGGTGCCTTGCGCGCCAAAGTTCGCGTCATTGCGCTCACCTCCAGCGCAGACCGTGTAGTGTCCTTGCGTGCCAAGGGCTGCACCCCATTGGTCGGCAATCTGGATGCGCCTGCCACTGTGCGGCGCTTGGCGGGCATTGCTGCGCGTGTGGTGCACCTGGCACCGCCACCCGGGCAGGGCTGGGCAGACCCACGCACGCTGACCTTGGTGCGTGCCTTGCGCATGCGATCGCTTCCGGTCGCGTTTGTGTATGGCTCCACCAGCGGCGTTTATGGCGATTGCACCGGGCAATGGGTGGATGAAACCCGCAGCTTGAAGCCTGATACCCCCAGAGCCCGCCGCCGGATGCACGCCGAGCAAAGCGTGCGTTTTTTGGGACGGTCTTCAGGGGTGCGAAGCAGTATTTTGCGAATACCAGGCATCTATGCGCCTGACCGTGAGGGGGGTACACCGAGGGCCCGCCTGCTAAAAGGTACGCCGGTTCTGAACGCACAGGACGACGTTTATACCAACCATATCCATGCCGACGATTTGGCCCGCGCTTGCGCACTGGCTTTGTGGCGTGGCAAAGCTCAGCGCATCTACAACATCAACGACGATACCGCCCTGAAGATGGGGGACTACTTTGACCTCGCAGCCGACCTGTACCAGCTGCCCCGCGCACCCCGAGTAGCACGCCAGGATGCGAATGAGCATTTGCCGGCAATGCTGCTGAGTTTCATGAGCGAGTCACGCCGAATGGTGAACCGGCGCATGAAACAAGAGTTGGGACTGCACCTGCGCTATGACACGGTTGTCGCAGGCTTGGCACAAGATTTGGGTTAAGCGGCCCTTGGAATCTTGTACGACCACAGCAAGAATTTCCAGACCACCCAACTGCACAACAATGTGATTGGGCTGGCCCAAAGCACGTCACTGAGCCAGTGGGCTCCGTCCGACATGCGGGCAAAGCCAATGACCCAGCCGGACAGCATCCCGCCGAATGCCAAAGCGGTTTGGCGCTTGCGAAAAACCAGCATCAAACTGGTCAGGAAAAATCCGCAGGCCACATGCCCACTCACAAAGGAGCAATTGTTGTCGCACTGATCGGTCATCACGGTGGCACGGGTGAACTGCTGGGTGCCGCCAAACTCTTGTATCTGGTAGGGCCTGGCGCGCTGCCAGTTGTCTTTGAAGCCACTGTTGACCAGGAGGCCAGGCCCCAAGGCCCCCGCCAGCACGATGAACGCCAAAGGCAAGCGCCAGCGCTTTGCACGTTGACTGAAGGTGGCGAACAACCAGCCCGCCAAAGCCATCAATACGATGGTGCGAAATACTGCGGGTACATACAAGTTGATGAGTTCCACCCAGAACCATGCCACTGATTTCAGCCGCAGCGAATCGCCAATAAACAGACCGGCTGCAGCCAGATCGAGACCGGTCCAGACCGTCGGGAAAAGCGCCAATGCCACTGAACCCGCCACAAGCCACCAAAATAGGGCGGGCGTTTGTGAAGCGGATGACGTGAAAATCGGACGAAAGTGCATGGGCTTACGAGGGGCGAAAAGCGGAGGTACCATTGTCGGTGATTTGCCCCTGCGTCTTTTTGGGATGCACGCCGTAGTGCCCTCACTGCCCAAAAGCGGGGGAATTATTGTGCAAAATCACAGGCCGTTACGGAATAGACTCGCTTTGATTTCACATAAGGAATATCGCATGGCAATGGTTATTGAGCGCACAAACTGGATCATCTTGGCAGTCGCTGGAGCGCTCAGCGCATGCGCGATACCCTCTTGGCCGCCCCTGGTAGAGCCCGTCGCGGCTGAGACGCTGGTTGGCGTCGAGTGGGTTGCTGTCGCTATTGACGGTGTAGTGCCGCTTGTGAATCCGACACCCAAGCTGCAATGGAAGAGTTCAAGCCAGATTGTCGGCACAGGTGGATGCAATGCGTTTATCGGCCATGGGCGTGTGGTCGGTGACAGCGTTCGAATCGGTCAGTTAGCGGCAACCGGCAAGGCCTGCATTACGGCCCCCACCGGACAGGAAGATCTGTTTTTTAAAGCGCTGGAGGAGACGCGCAAGGCGCGTCTGGAGAATGGGCAATTGATACTTTTGGACGAGTCCGGGAAAACACGGGCCCGCTTCGTGAAGGTGTCCACTGCACCATGATGGTGGGGCCGGACTCGAACCGGCACGCCTTGCGGCCCGATATTAGGCGCATGGGATTTTTGATTTCTGGGAAATTCTCCCTCCGAGCAATTGTTCATGCGCCTATGAACTTCAAGTGCTTTTCTTTGTCACCTTTCCAGTAACCCTGGATATTTCTTGGTACGAATATCCGATAGCACCTCGTCCGTCAGCTTCCATGCATCGCCCTGGATGTGAACAATCAGTTCCCGCCAAACCTTCTCAAACGCCTGGATCGCGTCTTCATCATTGAAGCGAATTCCGGCTGGGAGTAGGGGAGCGATATCTTCCGTCAGACTGCGGCTGAGCTTTTCTAGCATGCGTTGTTCTGCAATGGCCCGTGAGATGGGTTTTCCCTCCAGCGCCAGGTAGTGGTCAAAGCAAGCGATGAGCTTGCCTTGATCAAGTCCCAGTTGTTCCAGGCCATGGTGAAGGTCAAACAAATCTCGGTTCTTGCGACGTTGTAACAGTGCCCGAAATTTGGTGCCAAATAGCTCTTCCGGTGCAAATGAAAGAATTGCAGCTGAGCCTTGGTACCAGTCACTTTGCATTGAATACGGATAGACCTGATAGCCCAGCTTGCTGCCATGTTCCCTTGTATTGATTTCTACCTTTAGCTTGAGCGTGGATTGGGCATCTGACTCCGGCTTAAATTTATAGACCAGATGGATCGAATGTCCAGCCTGGTCTGTAGCGCATTTTCCTAGCCATGACAGAGCCTTGCGTATGGCATCTACCGTGGCACCAATGGGTTCTGCCTCAGTTTGCACCAGGTCGATGTCCTCAGAGTACCGAAGCGCCTGCTTGAACAGCAATTTATTGATCGCCGTGCCACCGCGAAAAGCCAGTTTCCCTTTCAATGACGGTGCGTTGAAAAGGTCGCACAGTGCGCGGCTGATGATCAGATCCTGTTCCACTTGACGCGCGTCTGGCCATGGCGTTTTTACGCTCCATGCTTGGATAAAGGAACTGGGAATCAAAAGTCGACCTCTACGATTTCATTGATGAGAAGATTCCACTTGACGTTCTTCTCAAAGGGCTCACTGCGCAATACCGTTATGGGCTGTACAGATGGATCTAGCGCAAGAGCAGTTTTTGCATTTTTTGCTATGGGCTCCAATGTTTCGGATTGTCGTTGGTGTCCGAATAGTTCCAACAAATATCCAAGGCGACGCACCGTAGCTGTGTCAAAAAATGCAGCCAACTTTTTCAGGCGACCAGGGTTGGCAGTGCCACCAATGTCTTTGACAATTTGTGCGACTCCATCGATGCCGCCTGCATGACGGAAGTGGCGCGTGCAATCCAGCAGAGTCAGCTCACGTCCTGCGACCTTTGCATATCCGGCATCGGTCTTGATCAGATCCAGGAATTGAGGGAAATTGGTTTGCGAGAAGGCCTCGGGACCTTGGTACACGAATTGAATACGGTGCCGACCCAACTCAATTTCGCGTAGTTGGGTTGGAGCGATGACTTGAAACACCATTGCCGCCTGATGCGACGAACCATGAAAGCTTGCTGCACGCAGCAGGGAAATGCGGTAATCCAGGCGTTGGTGGCGCATGAGCCCATCTATCCACTTTGCCGGATCGGGTGCACCTGAGATGCGATCTTCCGGTCGCAAGATAAGATAAAAATCTCGTCGCGGATTTGTCAGGTGGCTTTTCTTGATGAGACGTGTAATCGCAGCGGTTAGAGTTTGCGGCTTAACGTCAAGAGCAGCGCGGGCGTCCTCCCGCGAGAAATAAGTTCGACCTTGCGTCAGTTGGCTGTCGATGAATTGATCAAGATCGGACATCCCCAAATCGTATACAAAAACGAACAAAAAAACTAGTTAATTGAATACCATTTGGTGTTCAATAAGTCCATTTTTTTTGTCTTTTGCAACTTGATCCGCAATTTTCTACCGAAGCGCATGCGGCCTGTCCGTGCGTCCGTAAGGCACATATGAAAAAGCCTCGCTACCAAATTAATAGCAGCGAGGCTTTATACTATGTGGTGCCCGGGGCCGGACTCGAACCGGCACGCCTTGCGGCGGGGGATTTTGAGTCCCCTGAGTCTACCAATTTCACCACCCGGGCAAGAGCCGAATTATGACACATTTGAGACCATGAAATACCCAACGATTGAAGACTCCATTGGAAAAACACCTTTAGTCGCCTTGCAACGTATTGGCGCCAAGGAAAATGCTGAGCGCAATAACGTGGTTTTGGGAAAGTTGGAGGGCAATAACCCGGCGGGTTCGGTGAAAGACCGTCCCGCGTTGTCCATGATCCAGCGCGCCCAAGAGCGTGGTGATATTGCGCCGGGAGACACCTTGATCGAGGCCACCTCGGGCAACACCGGGATTGCGCTGGCCATGGCCGCCGCCATCAAGGGCTACCGCATGGTGCTGATCATGCCGGAGGACTTGTCGATCGAGCGGGTGCAAACTATGAAGGCCTTCGGTGCCGAGCTGATATTGACGCCAAAGAGCGGTGGCATGGAGTGCGCCCGGGATCTGGCTGAGCAGATGCAGCGTGACGGCAAGGGATACATGCTGGACCAGTTTGCCAACGAAGACAATCCGCGCATCCATTTTGAGACCACTGGCCCGGAAATTTGGGCTGATACGCACGGCAAGATCACCCACTTTGTCAGTGCCATGGGTACCACCGGAACCATCACCGGGGTGTCCAAGTTTCTGAAGCAAAAAAACCCTGCCATTCGCATCGTGGGCGCGCAGCCTTCCGAGGGTTCGCGCATTCCGGGCATCCGCAAATGGCCGCAGGAGTACATGCCCAAGATTTATGACCCCGCCAATGTGGATGAATTGGTGTCTGTGAGCCAGTCTGATGCGGAAGAAATGTGCCGCCGTCTGGCCCGTGAAGAGGGTATTTTTGCGGGGATCTCGGCGGCAGGCGCTTGCTGGGTGGCGCAAGAAATTGCGAAACGCGAGCGCGATGCCACCATTGCATTTATTGTCTGTGATCGGGGTGATCGCTATCTGTCCACAGGTGTGTTCCCCGCATGAGCGTCGAGAAGCTTGCGAACTAAAATGGCCGCAATTGCCAGAAAGCTGCCCGAATGAACATCGACAAAGAAATTGACACCCGCGGCCTAAATTGCCCCCTGCCTATCCTGAAGGCGAAAAAAGCGCTTTCCGATATGGCGAGTGGCCAGATCCTGAAAATCGTGTCCACGGACGCCGGGTCAACCCGTGATTTTCAGGCCTTTGCCAAACAAACCGGCAACGAATTGGTGGAGCAAAAAACGGTGGATGGCGAATACATCCACATCATGCGCCGCCGGTGACCTGACGCCCGAGGGCAGCCACCGGGGCTTCAGATGCATTAGCCTTGTTTGGCCAGTTGGTCCAACTGCTCGCGCATTTTGGCCACCGTGGCGGCAAAGTCGGCCACCCGTTTGCGCTCTTGCTCAATTACTGCGGCCGGGGCCTTGGCAACAAAGGCTTCGTTGGACAGCTTGCCATTGGCGCTGGCAATCTGCCCTTCCAGACGGGCCACTTCCTTGCCCAGGCGCAGCTTCTCGGCCGCCACGTCCACTTCCATGTGCAGGCAAATCCGGGCCTCGCCCACCACCGCCACCGGTGCGGCCTGTGCGGAAGCGGCCCAGGCAGATTCGGTGTCGAAAATACGCACTTCGTTGAGTTTGGCCAGCGCTTGCAGCACGGGCGCTGCGGCTTTCAAAAACTCGTTTTCCTGTGCGGTCTGGGCCACAACAAACAGGGGCAGGCGGGTGGCGGGCGATACGCTCATCTCGCCACGCAGGTTACGGCAGGCATCCACCAGCAATTTGAGTTTGGCAACGTAGGCAATCGCCGTATCGTCAATGCGCTCGGGCTGGCTGATGGGGTAGGCCGCCACAGCGATGGATGGGCCAGTACGCCCGGCAACCACCGATACTTTTTGCCACAACTCTTCGGTGATAAAGGGGGTGATGGGGTGGGCCAGACGCAAAATCGTCTCCAGCGTGCGGATCAGGGTGCGGCGGGTGGCGCGTTTTTGGGCGTCGGTGCCGGTCTGGATTTGCACCTTGGCAATTTCCAGGTACCAGTCACAGAACTCGTCCCAGACAAACTGGTAAATCGTGTTGGCGACGTTGTCCAGGCGGTACTCGTCGAATCCTTTGGCGACATCCGCTTCAGTCTTTTGCAACAGCGACACAATCCAGCGGTCCGAGGCGCTGAAATCCAGGTATTCGCCAGTGCTGCAGGCGGCCGGAGCGTGTTCATCCAAGCCGCAGTCCTGGCCTTCGCAGTTCATCAGTACAAAGCGGGTGGCGTTCCATAGCTTGTTGCAGAAGTTGCGGTAGCCCTCGCAGCGCTTGGAATCGAAGTTGATGCTGCGCCCCAGCGAGGCCAGTGAGGCAAAGGTGAAACGCAGAGCATCGGCACCAAAGGCCGGAATGCCTTCGGGAAATTCTTTTTCGGTGTTCTTGCGCACTTGGGGTGCGGTTTCGGGTTTGCGCAGGCCTTCGGCGCGTTTGTCCAGCAGGGGGGCGAGTGCGATGCCGTCGATCAGATCGACCGGGTCCAGCACATTGCCCTCGGACTTGCTCATCTTCTTGCCCTGTGCGTCGCGCACGAGGCCATGGATATAGACGTGTTTGAAGGGTACTTGGCCGGTGAAGTGCTTGGTCATCATGATCATCCGGGCGACCCAGAAGAAGATGATGTCGTAGCCGGTGACCAGCACGCTGCTTGGCAGGTACAGGTCGTAGTCGCTGGTTTTTTCAGGCCAACCCATGGTGCTGAACGGTACCAGCGCGGACGAGTACCAGGTGTCGAGCACGTCTTCATCGCGGGTTAGCTTCTTGCCGGGCGCTTTAGCCTGCGCTTCGGCCTCATTGCGAGCCACATAGACCTTGCCATCTTCGTCGTACCAGGCCGGGATTTGATGGCCCCACCACAGTTGGCGGCTGATGCACCAGTCGGTGATGTTGTTCATCCACTGGTTGTAGGTGTTGATCCAGTTCTCGGGCACAAACTTCACGTCACCACTTGCTACAGCATTGATAGCGCCTTGCGCAATGCTGGTGCCGCTTGGACCCGGTTTTGTCATGGCAACAAACCACTGGTCGGTCAGCATGGGCTCAATCACCTGGCCGGTGCGGGCGCAGCGCGGCACCATCAGCTTGTGCTTCTTCACTTCGACCAGCAGGCCCAAGGCTTCCAGATCGACAACGACCTTTTTGCGGGCAACAAAGCGGTCCAGGCCTTGGTAGACCTCGGGCGCTTCGGTGTTGATTTTGGCGTCCAGGGTCAGCACGCAGATCAGCGGCAGCTTGTGGCGCTGGCCGACGGCGTAGTCGTTTTGGTCGTGCGCTGGCGTAACCTTGACCACGCCGGTGCCAAAGGCCTTGTCCACGTAGTCGTCGGCAATCACGGGGATGGTGCGGCCGCACAGGGGTAGCACTACTTGCTTGCCAATCAGGTGGGCATAGCGTTCGTCTTCGGGGTGCACCATTACCGCCACGTCGCCCAGCATGGTCTCAGGCCGGGTGGTCGCCACCACCAAACTGCTTCCATCGGCCATGGGCTGGCCATCGGCGTCCGCCAGCGGGTAGCGGATGTGCCACATGGAGCCGTCTTCTTCTTCGCTCTCCACTTCCAGGTCCGACACCGCGCTTTGCAAAATCGGGTCCCAGTTCACCAGGCGCTTGCCGCGGTAGATCAGGCCCTGCTCGTACAACCGCACAAAGGTCTCGGTGACTGTTTTGGACAGCTTGGGGTCCATGGTGAAGTACTCGCGGCTCCAGTCCACGGTGTCGCCCATGCGGCGCATTTGGGTGGTGATGGTGTTGCCGCTTTTCTCTTTCCATTCCCACACTTTTTCGACAAAGTTCTTGCGGCCCAGGTCGTGGCGGCTGATCTTTTGCTCTTGCAGTTGGCGTTCCACCACGATTTGGGTGGCAATGCCGGCGTGGTCGGTGCCGGGAATCCAGGCGGTGTTGTGGCCCAGCATGCGGTGGTAGCGGGTCAGCGAATCCATGATGGTCTGGTTAAACGCGTGGCCCATGTGCAGCGTGCCCGTCACGTTGGGGGGCGGCAGCTGAATGCAGAAGGCAGGTTCGCCCGCTTTGGGGGCTTGCGTGCCACGGTAGCCTGCTACGCCGTAGCCACGGCGTTCCCATTCGGGGCCCCAGTGGGCTTCCAGGGCGGCGGGCTCGAAGGATTTGGACAGGCTGTTGAGGCCGGGTTGTTGTACGGGTTCGGTCATGCCTGCATTTTATTCGACACGCTTCTCTGGATAATGGGGCATGCTATTTCTTCTCTCCCCCGCCAAATCGCTCGACTACGAAACCCCGGTGGGCGACCAGCCCCACACGGCGCCCTTGTTTGTCAAACAGTCGCAGCAACTCATTGGCTTGTTGCGGGCCTATTCGCCCCAGCAAATTGCCGAACTGATGTCGCTCAGCGACAAGCTCTCGGGGCTGAATGTGGCGCGTTATGCGGCGTGGTCCCCCAAGGCCACGGTCAAGAACGCCCGTCAAGCGGCCTTGGCCTTCAATGGGGATGTGTATGGCGGCCTAGACGCCTGGACCCTGAGTGCCGACGACCTGGTCTGGGCGCAAGACCATGTGTGCATTTTGAGCGGCTTGTACGGCGTGCTGCGCCCGCTGGACCTGATGCAGCCCTACCGGCTGGAGATGGGCACCCGCCTTGCCAACCCGAGCGGCAAAGACCTGTACCAGTTCTGGGGTGCGCAAATTTCCGACTACCTCAACACCCGTTTGCAGCGCGAGATCAGCCCGGTGGTCATTAATCTGGCGTCGCAGGAGTATTTCAAGGCGGTGAACACCAAGGCTTTGAGGGCTCGGGTGGTGGAGTGCGTGTTTCAGGAGCAAAAGGGCGGGGAATACAAAATCATCAGCTTCATGGCCAAGCGGGCGCGGGGCTTGATGGCCCGCTATGCGACCACACACCAGTTGGTCACGCCCGAGCAGTTGCGGGCGTTCGATGCAGATGGTTATGCCTGGGTTGCTGCACAATCCGCCCCTGAGCGATTGGTGTTCCGTCGCGCAGCGGATTGACCTTTTCGGTCGTAAATTATTAGTCAAATGGGGCTGTAGCCCCCGTAACCATTGCGCGAGCAGCTATGAAAATAAGAGCAAACGGAATTGATGTTGAAGTCGAGGATTCGGCTGCAATCAACCCGCGAGACGCTGACTTGCAGTCGCGCCCGGCGGTGTTGCTCATCATGGGCCTGGGGATGCAGCTCGTGGCCTGGCCGCAGGAACTGGTGCAGGAGCTGGTGGATGCGGGCTACCGTGTCATCCGGTTTGACAACCGCGACATCGGCCTGAGCTCCCACTTTGACTTTTTGGGCAAGCCCAATCTGGTGTGGGCCAGCATCAAACACAAGTTGGGGTTGAAAGCGCGCCCGATGTACACCTTGAGCGACATGGCCGCCGATACCGTGGGTGTGCTGGACGCGCTGGAGATCAAAAAAGCCCACATCGTGGGAGTGAGCATGGGCGGCATGATCGCCCAGCGCGTGGCCATAGCGGCACCAAGCCGCGTGTTGAGCCTGACCAGCATCATGAGCACCAGTGGTGCGCGTGGATTGCCGCAACCGGACCACAAAGTGCTGAAAATCCTGCTCAGCCGCCCCAAGGGCACCAGCACCGAAGCGGTGGTGGAGCACACCATGGGCTTGCTCAATGCAATTGGCAGCCCGGCGTATCCCAACTCCGAGTCCGAGCTGCGCGAGCGCATTACCGTGGGTGTGCAGCGCAGCTTCCACCCGGTGGGCACCTTGCGCCAGATGCTGGCCATTGTGTCGGACACCACCCGTGCCGCGCAGTTGTCGCGTATCAACACTCCCACACTGGTGCTACATGGCAAGGCGGACCCCTTGGTGCCCTATGCATGTGGCGAAGACACGGCGCAACGCATTTCCGGTGCCAAGCTGGTGGGCATTGAAGGCATGGGCCACGATTTGCCGCCCGAACCGGTGGCGCAGATGCTGCAAGCCCTTATCCCCCACCTGAAGTCAGTAGACCAAAGTCGCCCATGAACACCCCCGACCAATCCCAACTGGGCAAAGCGTCTGCCTACATCGACCAATACGACGCGTCGCTCCTGTTCCCGATTCCCCGCGTCGGCAAACGGGTCGAGATCGGCATCAACGGTGCAGCCCCGTTCTTTGGCGCTGATATCTGGACCGCCTTTGAGCTGAGCTGGCTGAATCTGCGCGGCAAGCCTCAGGTGGCGCTGGCGCATTTCATGGTGCCGTGCGAGACCCCCAACATCATCGAAAGCAAGTCTTTCAAGCTCTACCTCAACAGTTTCAACAACACCCAGTTTACAGATGCCGACGCGGTCAAAGCCCGTTTGCGTGCTGACCTGAGCGAAGCGGTGTGGCGCAGTGCTGCCAGCACCGGGCAGGTACCCGCTTCCATCGGCGTGCGCATCTTGCTGCCCGAGTTGTTCGACCGCGAGCCAGTGTATGAATTGGATGGCCTGAGCCTGGACCGCCTGGATGTGGAATGCACCCGCTACACCCCGGCGCCCGATTTGCTGCACGCCGCGGCTGGCGATGCGCCCGTGAGCGAAGTGCTGGTCAGCAACCTGCTCAAAAGCAACTGCCTGGTCACGGGCCAGCCCGACTGGGGCAGCGTGCAAATCAGTTACACCGGCGCGCCCATTGAGCAGGAAGGCTTGCTGCAATATTTGGTGAGTTTTCGCAACCACCACGAGTTCCATGAGCAGTGCGTGGAGCGCATCTTCATGGACATCTGGACGCGCTGCAAACCGCTCAAGCTGTCGGTGTATGCCCGTTACACCCGTCGCGGCGGGCTGGACATCAACCCGTTTCGCACCAGCTACACGCAGGCGCTGCCGGCCAACACGCGCACGGCCCGGCAGTAGTCCAGTGCCGGTGCCGTCGTTTTAAGGCGCGGGCCGGCTTGGTGTTTTTGACACGGCTTTTGGCACTGGCTTTGTCGCAGTTGCGGTCTTAGTCGCTTTTTTGGCCACAGGTTGGGCTAACGTCGCCTTTGGCGCTGGTGCCGCTTTCGGCGGTGTTTCCAGCGACTCGGTCAGCTTGCGTGCCAGCCCAATGACGCGTTGCGGATCAACTCCCAGGGTGTCGATCAAAAACTCAATGATCTCCGATCGCGGGTTGGCCAGGGTGGGCTCAATCATCATTACGGCGGCGGACACGGCCAGGGCGCGTTCGCGGCTGTCGGTGTCGGGCAACAGCTCGCCCAGGGCGTTCAGCGCCTCGACCGGTGCCACGGCGGTGATGCGGGCCTGCTCCTTGAGCAATTGCACCCAGTCGATAGGGGCTGGTGTGCCCCCCGTGCGGGAGTCCGCGGGCAGCTGTGCCAACAAGCGCGCCAGACGCAGGCTGCGCCGCTCAAACGACCCAATCGAGACCATCCCAGACAAAACAATACGGCACACGGCCTCGGGGAAACCGCCCTCGGTGATGTGGGTCAGTGACGACGCCCGAAAACTCTCCAGATCAATCAGGGCGCGGGCGTGGGCAATGTCGGCGTCCGGGGTGTCCGGCTTGATCCAGGCACCCAGGCCTTTGGGGCCGAACTTCTCGCGCGTTTCTTTCACCGTGCGGGCATCGCGCTGGTCGCGAAACTTGTTAAGGCTGTCGGTGATCTGCGCGGCCATCTTCTTTTCAAGCAGACGCAGTGGGTGGTCATCGGCAATGGGCGCGCGGTTGGCGCGCGCCTCGGCCGCCTGTTTGCGGATGAAGGGTGCCAAGGCGAAAGTGTCCGAGAACATTTCGCGTTGCATGCGCATCGGGTTGAGTTTGCCCATGGCGTCCGACACCTTGCGTGTCGACATCGCCTTCACCCAAGGCCGCATCCATGTCTTGTACAGGTTGGCGTTGAATTCCGAGATCTTGGCAATGGTGGAGAACATGGCCTCTTCTTCACGTCCTTCCGGGTTGAGCGCACGAATATCTTCCATGGTGCGGTACTCGTAGTGCACCGTGTAGTCGCCCGGCTCCAGCTGGTCCCAGCGTTGCTCCTCCAGCCCGGCCTTGGCCACCAGCTTCATTTCATACAGGCCGGGAGGCAGGCTCTCGATCACGTCCAGTGAGGTCACGAGCTGGTCATGCTCCTTGCGGGCAATATCGCCACCGACAAAAATTCCCAGGTGTCCCACGCTTTCGTGCAGCACATAAATGATGGTGCGCCCGGCGGCGGCAATGGCACGCTCATCGCCCCAGGTGTCGATGATCCAGTTCAGCGCCTGCGGCGGTGGCGTGATGTTGTCCCCCCAAGAGGCAAACACCACAATCGGTGCGGTAATGTTGTGCAGGTCAATGGTGCGGTCGCCGGCCTTCATGGTGCCGCGGGCCAGGCGGTTGCCGACAAACAGGTTCTCGACGATGGACTCGATTTCGCTGCCGGTCATGCGGAAGAAGCCGCCCCACCAACGCTCGAATTCCAGAAAGCGCTCGGCTTCAGTGTCCACTTGGGACCACAGGTTGTAGTACTTGTTCCAGTGGGTGTTGGCCGGGTTGAGCTTCTCGAAGTTTTCGACCAGGTGCACGCCGTCAAAGCGGTCTGCGCCCATGTCGCCGGACAAGGAAGACAGCCACGAGCCGCCCAAATTGGCCCCGGCGTAGCGCATGGGGTTCATCGTGGAGCTGCCCGCCCAATACGACACCGGCGCGCCCATGATCATCAAGGGGCCAAACAACTCTGGGCGCACGGAGTTGAGTGCCATCATGGCCCAGCCGGCCTGGCAATTGCCGATGACCACCGGTTTGGCATGGCTCTGGGGGTGGCGGGCGATGACTTCTTCTATGAAGCGCGCTTCGGCATCCATTACCGTGAACAGGGTTTGCCCTTCTTCTGGCTCGGGCCGGAAGGTGACGAAGTACACCGTGTGGCCGGCACGCATGGCCATGCCCACTTCGGAATCAAATTTGAAGCCACCAATGCCGGGGCCATGCCCGGCCCGTGGGTCCACCACGACCACTGGGCGGGCCAGCGGGTTGACCGGCATGCTTTCGGGCGGCACCAGGCGCAGCAAAGCGTAGTTGCAGGGCACTGGTAAATCATGGCCGTCCAGCACCACTTCGTGTTCAAACTTCAGCAGTGGCGGAGTGCCCTGGTCCAGATGTTCTTTGTAGTTGTTGCCACGGTCCAGCAAGGTGTCCAGAAACATAAAAGTTCGCTGGGTGGCATCGGTCATGTAAGTGCTGACGTCCCCCACCGTATGGGTGGGCGCAGCGGTGGACGCTGGCTCTTGTTGTGGACTTGATTTGCTGCGCGTGGCCATGGATTCACTCCCTGTAGATGGCTTCACGATACCACTAAACCGTGTGATATCTGCGACAATGAACGTCGGTTTTACCAACCGTGTTGGTGACTGTCAAAGGGAAATTATTTATGGAACCCAAGAGCCTGGTTGATCAGCCCAACAAGCTGCCCACTATCCCTAAGGTCGCACAAAAACTGATCCAAAGTTTTTCCTCCGAGGATGTCACCATTGACGAGATTGCCAGCCAGTTGGCGGCCGATCCGGCCCTGAGCGCCAAGCTGCTGCGCCTGGCCAATTCGGCCTACTTCCATGTGTCGCGCACCATTGGCACCGTGGATGACGCCCTGCGCATGCTGGGCTTCGTCATGGTGCGCAATCTGGTGCTGGGCAACGGCATGGCTGCCGCGTTTCGCAATACACCGGGTATCGATCTGAAGCAGTTCTGGCGCTACAACCTGTACACCGCTTGTGCTTCCCGCTGGTTGGCCAGCAATGCAGATGCCAATGGCGACATGGCGTTCACGCTGGGCCTGATGCATGGCATTGGCCAGCTGCAAATGCACGTTGGCATACCACAGGCCATGGCACCGCTGGACAAGCAAATGGGTGTGCTGGACGCGGGGCGGGCAGAGCTTGAAAAAGCAGCCTTGGGCTTTCATTACGGCGACGTCTCTGCCGAGCTGGCCAAGATCTGGAACTTTCCGCAATCGCTCATCGATTCGCTGCGCGACATACCGCAGCCTTTGGCCGCACAAGAGTTTTCCGAGCCCGCCGCGTGGGTGCACATGGGCGCATGGCGCGCGCGTGCAGAGGTGCTGGGTCTGAGTGACGAAGAAATCGTCGCCAGCTATCCGGCCGAGGTGGGCAAACGTCTGGGGGTGGACCCTGGCTGGGTTGCGGCTTTGTCGGCCCAGTCCCCAGGTCAGTCCACCCACCTCATGCCACCCCTCCTGGAGCTGACCGAGGGGCTGGAGGCTATGCTCGACTAGGAAGGCTGGCGGGCTGCCCCGGTGGCCTCTTGTGGCGTTTCATAAATGTGCGCTGCCAGGCCACGGCGCTCCAGCGCTTCACCCAGTTTCAGCCGCATGAAGGCGCTGGTGGTGTAGCGCGACACCTCTGTGTAGTACAGGTCGCTTAAGCGCTTGACCATGGCTGAGTAGTCGTCCACCACGTTTTCATCAATCTGGAAGTTGTCGTAGTTCACCACCACGCCAATTTTCTTGCCGATGGATTTGCACATGGCTTCGGCGGCATGGCCGATGTCTTCGACGTCTTTCTTGCTGTGAATCTGCAGGCCCTGGAAGTTGTAATACGCCATGCCCTGCGCGGAGTCGTACTGCATGCGGTCCACCAAGCTGATGGACAGCAGGGTGTCCTTGAGCTGCATGGCCTCCGGCTGAAAAATGCGCGCATCCATGGGCTGTGGGTTGTTCATGATGGGTTTGAAGTCCATCTGCGCCAGGATGTCTTTGTCGATGTCGATGCCGGGTGCCACTTCAATCAACTCCAGCCCCTGTGGCGTGAGTTTGAACACGCAGCGCTCGGTCACGTACAGCACGGTTTGTCCGCTGCTGGCGGCAAAGGGGCCGCTGAACGTGACCTGCTCAATGCGGTTCACAAACTTGCGGGCCCGGCCTTCCTTCAGAATGTTGACGCGGCCGTTTTCAATGGCGATCTTCAAACCACCGGCGGTAAAGGTGCCCACAAACACCACGGTGCGGCTGTTTTGCGTGATGTTGATAAAGCCCCCGGCACCCGCCAGTTTGGGGCCAAAGCGGCTCACGTTGATGCTGCCTGCGGGGTCGCATTCGGCCAGACCGAGGCACGCCAGATCCAGCCCGCCACCGTCGTAAAAATCGAACTGCTGGTTCATGTCGATGACCGCATCCGGGTTGGTCGCGGCACCAAAGTCAGCGCCCGATGCCGGCATGCCGCCTATCACGCCAGGCTCGGCGGTCAGCGTCATATATTTCAGGATTTTTTCTTCATTGGCAACCGCAGCCACCCCTTCGGGCATGCCGATACCCAGGTTCACCACCGAATTGGGCAGCAACTCAAAGGCAGCGCGCCGGGCGATGACCTTGCGCTCGTCCAGCGGCATGGCTGCCACGGCGTCCAACGGCACGCGCACTTCGGCAGAGAATGCTGCTCTGTAAACGCCACCTAAATTTTGCAGGTGGTTTTCAGGCTGCGCCACTACGACGCAATCCACCAAAATGCCTGGCACCTTGACGCGCCGTGGGTTGAGCGAGCCGCGCTCGGCAATGCGCTCCACCTGGGCAATGACAAAGCCACCGCTGTTTTTGGTGGCGGTGGCAATGGCCAGCGCATCCTGGGTGAGCGTTTCGCGCTCCATCGTGATGTTGCCCTCGGGGTCGGCCGTGGTGCCCCGAATGAAAGCGACCGAGATCGGGAAGGTCTTGTAATACAGCAGCTCGCGCCCGCCCAGTTGGATGACCTCGACCAGGTCTTCCGTGGTTTTGCTGCCAATTTTGCCGCCCTCCAGGCGCGGGTCAACAAAAGTGCCCAGGCCTACTTTGGAGGCCGTGCCGGGCAGGCCGCAGGCGATGTCGCGGTACAGATGCGAGATCACGCCCAGCGGCAGGTTGTAGGCTTCGACCTTGCTCTCCATCGCCAGCTTGCCAATTTGTGGCACCAGTCCGTAGTGGCCGCCAATCACCCGCTTAAGCATGCCCTCGTGGGCCAGGTGGTTGACGCCGCCGGTGGCACCGTCACCTGGGCCACCACCGAACAGCAGCGTCAGGTTTTTAGGGAAACCTGTTTCCAGAAAGCGCTTCTCCAACGCCAAAATCAGTTCAACCGGCACGCCATTGGAGCCAAAACCGGAACAGCACAAGGTGTCCCCATCCCGCAAAATGGCGATCGCTTCGGCTGCGGATACGACTTTTTTTCTCATGGAAACAGTTCCTTAAATGGTGCCGGTGAGGGCGTGGAGTTAGGCGTTGTGCTTAAGAATGAAGGACTTCAGGGCCGGGTAAGTCGACTCGTGCCAACGGTGGCCGCTGAAGATTCCGTAGTGCCCGGCACCCTCGATTTGCAGACGCTGGTGGCGTGCTTCAGGGATGCCGCTGCACATGTCGTGCACGGCGGTGGTCTGGCCGGCTCCGGTGATGTCATCGAGCTCACCCTCAACCGAGAAAACGGCCGTGGTGGTGATGTCCTGTGGGCGCACGCGCTCCAGTTGGCCGTCCACGCCTTTGACATCCCAGGTGCCCTTGGCCAGGCTGTAGTCTTGGAACACCACTTTGATCGTGTCCAGGTAGAAGTCGGCATCCATGTCCAGCACGGCGTTGTATTCGTCGTAGAACTTGCGGTGGGCCTTTGCGCCGGCGTCATCGCCTTTGACCAGATCCTTGAAATAATCCACATGGTGCTGGGCGTGGCTGTTGGGGTTCATGGCCACAAAACCGGTGTGCTGCAAAAAGCCGGGGTACACGCGGCGTCCTGCACCTTCGCAGTTGGCGGGAACCCGGTAAATCACGTTGTTTTCAAACCAGTCGTAGCTCTTGCCGGTGGCAAATTCGTTGACCGAGGTCGGTGATTTGCGGGCATCCATTGGGCCGCCCATCATGGTCATGCTCAAAGGCGTGGTCTCGCCCCGGCTGGCCATCAGGGACACGGCGGCCAGCACCGGCACAGTGGGCTGGCACACGCTGAGCACATGGCAATTGCCGTGCGTGGCCTGCAGGTGGCGGATGAAATCCTGCACGTAGTTCACATAGTCGTCCAGATGGAACTCGCCATCTTCCACGGGGATCAGGCGGGCATTTTTCCAGTCGGTGATGAATACCTGGTGGTCTTGCAGCATGGTCTGCACGGTGTCGCGCAGCAGTGTGGCGTAGTGGCCGGATAAAGGCGCCACGATCAGCACCACGGGCTGGCTTTTGATGTGGCTCAGGGTGGCTACATCGTTGCTGTAGCGCTCAAAGCTGAGCAGCCGGCAAAAGGCCTTGTCCAACTCGACGCGTTCGTGGATTACCACGTTCACCCCATTCGTGTCCACGCGGTCGATGTTGAACTCCGGCTTTTTGTAGTCTTTGCCCAAGCGATGCAGCAGGTTGTAACCGGCTGACATATTCTTGGAAAACGGGTTTTGCCCCAGCATGGACCAAGGGTTCGCGTAAGCCTTGGAGGCTGAGCGCGCAAGTTCCGCAAGGGGTTTTTTAAGAGCGCGTTGGTTTTCGTGGAGTTGGTAAAGCATGGTTCGTATTTATAAGGGTTAACCCTAGTATTTTATATTTTTTGGTGTTACCGGTGTGTGACTGTTTTGGGCATTGCCAGCAAGAATAGCCATGTGCGTGCGCCCTTTACCAGACTTTGCGCGGGTGGTCTCGGCGGGCATTGTGGGCCGCCAGCAAAGCCAGCAGGGCGGAGGCAACCCGGTTCATGGGGCCGTCGGCGCGGCTGGTCAGGGCAATCGGCACGCGGGCACCCAGCACCAGGCCAGAGCCGCTGGCCCCGGCCAAATATTCGAGCTGTTTGGCCAACATATTGCCCGACTCCAGATCTGGCACGGCCAGGATATCGGCGTCGCCCGCGACCGGTGACGCGATGTTTTTGATCCGTGCGGCCTGGGCCGAGATGGCGTTGTCAAAGGCCAGCGGGCCGTCGATGATGCCGTTGGTGATCTGGCCGCGCTCGGCCATCTTGCACAGCGCTGCGGCGTCAATGGTGGACGGTATGGCGGGGTTGACGGTCTCCACCGCGGACAAAATAGCCACCTTGGGGGTTTTCACCCCCATCACGCGGGCAAAGTCGATGGCGTTTTGAATGATGTGCACCTTGTCTTGCAAGGTGGGATGGATGTTCAGTGCGGCGTCGGTGATCAGCAGCGGCTTGGGGTACAGCGGGATGTCAAAGCGGAATACGTGCGACATGCGCCGCCCGGTGCGCAGCTTGGGCTGGGCCAGCACGGCATGGATCAGCTCGTCGGTGTGCAGGCTGCCTTTCATCAGAATCTCGACCTCGCCTTTGGCGGCCATGTCGGCGGCTTTTTCTGCGGCTTCATGGCTGTGCTCTACCGAGATGATTTCGACACCGGTCAGGTCAATGCCGGCTTCGGCGGCGATGCTGAGAATGCGCGCCTGCGGGCCAATCAGCACCGGAACGATCAGGCCGTAGCGGGCCGAGTCCATAGCGCCACTGAGCGAGCCGGCATCGCACGGGTGCACCACGGCGCAGCGCACGGCCTCCAACCCCTCGCCCTGTGAAAGCAAGGCTTTGAAACGTGCTTCGGGGTCATACAGGTGGATGAGTGGGGTGTGCACGCGGGGTAAGCGCATCTTGGTCGTGGGGGCCAGCACGCGTGCGATGCCGTGCAGCACACACTCGCCGCGTTGGTTCACGACTTGACAATCGAGCTCCACACTCTTGTTGGCGGCATCCTTTCTCAGCACCGTGGCGGTGACGGTGAGCGTGTCACCTACGTGCACCGGTTTGGTGAAGTGCAGGGCCTGGTCCTGGTACACCGTGCCGGGGCCGGGGAACTGGGTGCCCAGCAGGGCAGAGATCAGGGCACCGCCCCACATGCCGTGGGCAATCACGCCCTGGTACAGCGTGTCGTTGGCGTATTCGGCGTTGGTGTGGGATGGGTTGGTGTCACCCGACACGGCCGCAAAGGCCTGAATGTCGGCCAGCGTCAGGGTGCGCAGCAGGCGCGCGTTTTGCCCTATGGAGATCTCGCCAAAGGTGACGTTTTCGATCAGATCAGTGCTGCTTGCAGTGCTCATAGTCGGGTTAACTCCCTTTAAAAAGCCGATCCAGGTCCACGCCCGTGGTGCCTGGCTGAAAGCCGTCGCGCGCCAGGTGCGCTTCGGACTCTTCCAATATTTGCCGTGTGGCGAAGGCACCGACCACCTCCACGTAGTGGGTTTCCATGTCGTAACGCATCACCAGCAGGCCGCGCAACTCCTCATGCAGATGGCTTTGGCGGCGGTCTGCCGTGTTGCTGCTGCGGGACGTATCGCGGCGCTCTGCGCTGGCCCGGCGCTCCTGCGGCACGGCTCCGGCTGCGTGGTGGTTCATGGCCAGGGCCACTTCGGCGTCGGTCTTGAGGGATACGCCCAGCCCAATAGCCAGGCGCGCAATGCGAATACTGAGCTCTTCAATGGAGCGGGCCATACGTTGTTGCTCATTGGGGGTCATAGCGACATTCCTCCCGACACTTCAATGACGGCGCCGTTGATGTAGCTGGCCTCGTCGCTGGCCAGAAAAGCGTAGACGTTGGCGATCTCTTCGGGGCGGCCCAGGCGTTTGAGCGGCACCTTGGCTTGCAACTCTTGCAGCACTTTCTCGGGCATGGACGCCAGGATGGGGGTGTTGATAAAGCCCGGTGCCACGGCGTTCACACGCACGCCCTTGGGGCCGAGTTCGCGGCTCCATGTCTTGGTAAAGCCAATCACGCCAAACTTGGTGGCGGCGTAGTTGGTCTGGCCAAAGTTGCCGTAAATGCCCACCACCGAACTGGCGTTCAAAATCACGCCACTGCCCTGCGCCACCATGACATCGGCCACAGCCTGTGCACAGTGGAATACGCCGCGCAGGTTGACATCAATCACGCGGTCAAACTGCTCCAGCGTCATTTTTTGCAGCCGTGCGTCTTGCGTGATGCCGGCGTTGTTCACCAGCGTGTCAATGCGGCCAAACTGCGCCACCACGCGGGCGATCACGGCGTCCACCACGGTGCGCTGGGTGACATCCATCACGAAACCCTCGGCCGTGGCACCCAGGGCGCGGCACTGCGCCACCGCTGCGTCCACGCCCGCTTGGCTGACGTCGCAGACGATGACGGTGGCACCTTCCGCTGCAAACTTGAGCGCGGTGGCCAGGCCAATGCCTTGTGCGGCACCGGTAATGAGGCTGACTTTATGGAGCAGACGAGGAGTGGTCATGGGGGTGGGCTGGCAATAGTTTTGGAGTATGTACGGGGAAACCCTAAGTTTGTGAACTGGACGGCAGAAAATACTTGATCCAAATCAACAAAGGCGCTTCACACAGCCGCTGAGTGCGGGCGGGCGCTGCGCTGGAGTGCGAACGCAAGCCCATCATGCTATGTATTTGATAGCTGCTTGCGCACATTCTATAAGGGCTAGAGGCCTATTTTGCTTGAAATTTGTTCAAATCGACGGCCGGGGCCGGGCGACCAAAATAGTAGCCTTGGTAGGCATCGCAGCCCAACAGGGCCAGCATGTCGCGCTGCTCCACGGTCTCTACGCCCTCGGCAATCACCTGCAGGCCCAGGTTGTGGCCCATGGCCACGATGGCGCGGGCGATGGCCGCATCGCCGGGGTCGCTCAGCAGGTCGCGCACGAAGGACTGGTCGATCTTGAGCTGGTCCAGCGGCAACTGCTTCAGGTAGGACAGCGACGAGTAGCCTGTGCCAAAGTCGTCCAGCGAAAAGCCCACACCCACCTTCTTGAGCGCGTGCATCTTGGTGATGACATCGTCTATGTCGGCGACCAGCAGGCTCTCGGTCAGCTCCAGCTTGAGGTGCTGCGGGTTGGCACCGGTGCAGTCCAGCGTGGCCAGCACCTGCGCCACAAAATCGGGCTGGCGAAACTGGCGGGCGCTCACGTTCACTGCCAGCTTCCAGTGCGCCTTGTCAGGGCAGGACGACCAGGCCTTAAGCTGCGCGCAGGCCGTCTCCAGCACCCATTGGCCCAGCGGCAGGATCAGGCCGGTGCTTTCGGCCAGGGGAATGAAGTCGACCGGCGACACCAACCCCCGCGCCGGGTGCTGCCAGCGCACCAGCGCCTCAGCCCCGGCAAGGCTGCCATCGGCTTCCACCTGGGGCTGGTAATACAGCAAGAACTGTGCTTGCTCCAGTGCCACCCGCAAATCGGTCTCCAGCGCGGCGCGCGCGCTTACCACGGCCTGCATTTGGGGGTCAAAGAAGCGCAGGGTGTTGCGCCCGGCGGCCTTGGCCTGGTACATGGCCAGGTCGGCCCGCTTCAGGGGCTCGTCAATCTCCTCATGCTGGTTGCCCCCGAACAGGGTGATGCCAATGCTGGCGGAGCTGTGGCACTCCTGGCCCATCATCTGGTAGGGCTGGCTGAGCATGGCGAGTATTTTTCCGCCCACCACTTCGGCTTGGGCGGCGGCGTCCGGTGCGTTCTCGCTCAGGTCGGCCAGCATCACCACGAACTCATCGCCACCCAGGCGTGCCGCGGTGTCGCCTTCGCGGATGCAGGCGCTCAGGCGCTGCCCGACCTGCTCCAGCAGCAGGTCGCCCCGGTGGTGGCCCAGGGTGTCGTTGATGGTTTTGAAGTCATCCAGGTCCACAAACAGCAGTGCGCCCTGGCGCGGGTGGCGCGCACCGGCGGCAATGGCCTGCGACAGGCGGTCCATCAGCAAGCGGCGGTTGGGCAGGCCGGTCAGGGGGTCGTAAAAAGCCAGGCTCTGGATGCGGTCCTGGGTTGCCTTGCGCTCGGTGATGTCGCTAAAGCTGGCCACATAGTGGGTGACATGGCCGGCGTCGTCCTTCACAGCGGTGAAGTTGAGCCATTCCGGGAACACCTCGCCGCTCTTGCGCCGGTTCCATATTTCACCCTGCCATACGCCGGTGTGCTCCACGGTGGCCCGCATGTCGGCAAAAAAGGCGGCATTGTGGCGGCCTGAGTTGAGCAGCCTCGGGTTTTGGCCCACCGCCTCGGTGGCGGGGTAGCCGGTGATGGTGGTGAACGCCTTGTTCACCTGCAAAATAGTGCCCGACGCGTCGGTCACAAAAATGCCCTCTTGGGACTCAAAGGCAATGGCCGCAATGCGCTGCGCCACCTCGGCCGCTTTGCGCACGGTGACGTCTTTGACCACTATGCGCAGCACCGGCGCGCCATCGTCACACGGCACGGCAAGCACCGCCAGGTTGCACCAAAGCTGGCTGCCATCCGCCTGCACCATGCGCAGGTCGCAGGAGTGCGGCTCTTGCGTGCGCAGCACCTCTTCGCACAGCAGGTAATAGCGGTCCTGGTCGGGTGCGAAGATAAATTGGGTAATGGGCAGGCCAATCAGCAGGCGACGTGCATGCCCCAGCAGCTTGGCCGTGGTGAGGTTGGCTTGCTGAACACGCCCCTCGCCGTTGATGGTGAGGTAGCCCACCGGGGCCAGGTCGTAGAAGTCGAAATACTTTGCGTGGGCGGTATTGAGCGCCTCCTGGGTACTGCGCAATTCCTCGTTTTGGATCTCCAGCTCGATCTGGTGCACGCGCAGCTCTTGCAGCGCCTGCTGCAGCGCCTCAAAGGACTGCACCGTGTTGTCGGGCATCTGCGCCTCGGCGCGCTGGCGCAGGGCCTGGGCGCGTTGGTGCGGCGTGGTCATGGGGTACCTCGATCGGTTTTCTCCTTGCCCGGCGGCAATGGAGCCAGTGGCAGCGCCGCGGCCCGCAAATTGGCGTTGGCTTGCTCCAGGGCATTTTCAAACAACTTCAGCTCGGTGATGTCGGTGAATGTGATCACCGCGCCTTCAATCACATTGTCCAGCGTGCGGTAGGGCCGAATGCGCATGTTGAACCAAGCGCCGTTGACGGTTTGCACCTGTGCGTCCTTCGGTGCCAGGGTGTCAAGCACGGCCTGCGCGTCAGCCACCAGCTGGTTGTAGCCCACCAGGTTGGACACGATGTGGCCCACCGGACGCCCGATGTCGCCGGGGATCAGGTTGATGATTTGCGCGGCTGTGGGCGTGAAGCGCAGGATGCGCAGCTGGTGGTCCACAAACACGGTGGCAATGCCGGTGCCGGCCAGCAAATTATTCATGTCGTTGTTGACGCGGGACAGGTCGATCACCTTGGTGTGCAGCTCGGTGTTGACGGTAGCCAGCTCTTCGTTGACCGACTGCAGCTCTTCCTTGGAGGTCTCCAGCTCTTCGTTGGTGGACTGCAGCTCTTCGTTGACCGACTGCATCTCCTCGTTGGAGGACTTGAGCTCTTCGTTGGAGCTTTCCAGCTCCTCATGGGTGCTTTGCAGGTATTCGTCTTTGGCGCGCAGCTCCTCGCGCAACTCGGCAATGCGGGCTGCGGCTTGCGCGTCGGTGACCGGGGCAACTGTGGCGGGGCTGGTGCTGCCCGCGGTGCCCGGCTGCGCTGGCGGCGGTGCCTGGCTGGCCTGCGCTGCTGCCGGGCCGGCGTGTTGCTCGGTCTGGCCGGGTGTCTCCTCCAGCGTGACCAGGTACAGGTGGGCGTCCGGTGTGTCGCTGGCCTGCGAGGGCGCGAGCGGGCGGCCCAACACCGGTCGCACGCCCACATTCACCAAGGTGTAGTGCCCGTTGGTCTTGACCGACAGGTGGTCGGCGTGCACCGGGAGCTGGGTGGCCACGCACTTGTGCAAAGCCATGGACAAAGGCGGGCGCAGGCCTTCGCGGGCCATCTTCAGGACGTTCAGCACACCGGACTCGCCGGGGGAGGGCTCTAGGTACATGCCGGAGCGCCCGTGCAGGTACAAGATATCGCCCGAGGCGTTGACCAGCACGCCCACCACGGGCAGTTGTTGCAGCAAAGCCTGCTCGGTCAGCTCACGCAGTGGCAGCTTGGCCGCAAACCCGACCCGCCCGGGCACGCCGGGGGGCGTTGCCAGCACACCGTCCAGCGCGGTCAGCGCCGGCATGGGCGTCAGGGCGCGGTTCAGGGCTGCGCGGCGCAGGCCGTGGATGTCTTCCTTGCGCTGGTAGATCTTGGCCTTGCGGTCCAGCACGTTAAACAGGTCGCCGAATTCGCCCACACCTTCCGAAGGGCCCAGAAACAGGTAGCCGCCGGGCCGCAGTGCGTACTGGAACAAGGGCACCAGCTTTCTTTGCAGCTCAACGCCAAAATAGATCAGCAGGTTGCGGCAGCTCACCAGGTCCAGCTTGGAAAATGGCGGGTCTTTCAGCACATCCTGCTCGGAGAACACCAGCATGTCGCGAATGCCCTTGTGGATGCGGTACGCCAGGCCACCGGGCTCCGCCACAAAGAAGCGGGCCAGCCGCTCGGGCGTGATGTCGGCAGCAATGCTGGCTGGGTACACGCCCGCACGGGCGATGGCAATGGCCCGGCTGTCAATGTCGGTGGCGAAGACCTGCACGGTGTAGCTGGTTTTGAGCGCCTCCATGCGCTCTTGCAGCAAGATGGCCAGCGAATAGGCTTCTTCGCCGGTGGAGCAGCCGGTGGACCAGACCCGCACCGCACCGCCTGGCTGCTTGTCGGCAAACAGTTTGGGGATGATTTTTTCTTCCAGCACCTGAAAGGCCTCGGGGTCACGGAAGAAATTGGTAACGCCAATCAGCAGGTCGCGAAACAACGCGTCCACTTCGGCGGGGGTTTGCTGCAGGTATTTGACGTAGCCTTCCAGGCCCTCGATCTGGTGCACCGCCATGCGCCGCTCGATGCGCCTGTGGATGGTGCCGGGCTTGTAGCCCGAGAAATCGTGCCCGGTGTGGGCACGCAGCAAAACATAGATCTTGTTCAGGGCGCTTTCGGCCATGGGGGACACGGTGGCGCTCAGGCGCGGCAGGTTGCCAAAGGCGTGTTGCGCATAGGCGATGAGCTGGCGTGGCATCTTGGCCGGGGGCAGCTCAAAGTCGACCACCCCGGTCGCAAGGGCGCTGCGCGGCATGCCGTCAAACTCAGTGGACTCGGGCGTTTGCGCCATCACCATGCCGCCGGCGTCCTTGATGGCGCGCAGGCCCAAAGTGCCATCGCTGCCGGTGCCCGACAGCACAATGCCAATGGCCCGCTCACGCTGGTCGTGCGCCAGCGAGCGAAAGAAAAAGTCAATGGGCAAGCGCTGGCCGCGCGGTGCCGAGGGCTCCAGCAGTTGCAGCGTGCCGTTCAAAAACGCCATGTCGTGGTTGGGCGGGATGATGTAGGTGCAGTTGATGTGCACCGTCATGCCGTCTTCCACCTCAAACACCTGCATGCGGGTGTAGCGGCGCACCAGGTCGGCCAAAATGCTTTTGTGGTCGGGCGAGAGGTGCTGCACCAGCACAAAGGCCATGCCGGGGTCCATCTCTGGGGGCATGCCCGAGAAAAACGACTCAAACGCCGCCAGGCCACCGGCGGATGCGCCAATGCCCACGATGGGGAAACTGGTGGCGGTGGCGGTGGCGGTGGCGGTGGCGGTGGCTGGGTCGTTGGCCAGCGGCACCACGGCGGTCTGGTCAGCGGCTTGCACAGGGGCTTGAGCAGTTGTTTTTTCGGGTGTCTGATCGGCCCGGGCCGGGGATTTCTTCTTGGTCATCGCGGGTCAACTCCCTGGAGTGAGTCGCTGGTGCGACTCTTTTGGTTTAGGTTTTGCATCTCAAATGCTATAAAAATAATAGCTGCTTGCGCATATTCTACGGGGGCTAGAGGCCTATTTGGCCTATAAAACCCGCCAGTTCCGGGGCAGGGGCTGGACGTCCGAAATAGTAACCCTGAAAGGCGTCGCAGCCCATGCTGGCCAAAATATTGCGTTGCTCCAGCGTTTCCACGCCTTCGGCAATCACCTTCAGCCCCAGGCTGTGGCCCAGCGCCACCACGGTGCGGGCAATGACGGCATCGTTGGGGTCGGTCAGCAGGTCGCGCACAAAGGACTGGTCGATTTTGAGCTGGTCCAGCGGCAAGCGCTTCAGGCATGACAGTGAGGAGTAGCCGGTTCCAAAGTCGTCCAGCGACAGGCGTACGCCATGCAGCTTGATGGCGTTCATCTTGACAATGATGTCCTCCACGTTGTCCATCAACATGCTCTCAGTGAGCTCCAGCTTGAGCAACGCAGCGTTGGCACCTGTTTTGCGCAGCGCGGCGCTGATCCGGTCCACAAAGTCGGCCTGGGCAAACTGGGCCGCACTGACGTTGATCGCCAGGCTCCAGTGCGCGGTGTGCGGCACCTGTGCCCATGCCACCAGCTGGGTGCACGCGGTCTCCAGCACCCACTGGCCTAGCGGCAGAATCATGCCGGTGTCCTCGGCCAGGCCAATGAACTCGCCCGGTGGCACCATGCCGCGCGCCGGGTGCTGCCAGCGCACCAGCGCCTCGGCGCCCGTGGTGGTGGTGTGGCCCTGGGCGTCCATCTGCACCTGTATCTGGTAGTGCAGCACAAACTCGCCCCGCACCAGCCCTTGGCGCATGTCTTGCTCCAGCGCGGCGTGGGCCGAGGCGGTGGCCTGCATGGCGGGGTCAAAAAAGCGCATGGTGTTGCGCCCGGCGGCCTTGGCCTGGTACATGGCCACGTCGGCCTTTTTCAGCACGTCGTCCACGGTCTCGTTGGATTCCATGAACAACACAACGCCGATGCTGGGTGTGCTGCTGTGGGCGTGTTCGCGCAGGGTGTAGGGCTGTGCCAGCGCGTGCAAGATTTTGCCGGCAATGACCTCGGTCTGGGCCGCCGCCTCATGGGCGTGGATGCTGAGCCCCTCCAGCAGCACCACAAATTCGTCACCCCCCAGCCGCGCCACGCTGTCGATTTCGCGCACGCAGGCTTGCAGCCGCTGGGCGACGTGTTGCAGCAGCAGGTCGCCCACGTCGTGGCCCAGGCTGTCGTTGAGTTGTTTGAAGTGGTCCAGGTCCAAAAACATCAAAGCACCGTGCTGGCCGGTGCGGTCGGATGTGGTGATGGCGTGTTTGAGCCGGTCCATCAGCAAGCGCCGGTTGGGCAAGTGGGTGAGCGGGTCGTAGAAGGCCAGGCGGCGGATTTCGTCTTCGTATGCCCGGCGCAGGGTGATGTCGCGCACTAGGCCGATGAAGATGGGTTGCCCGGCACGCGCGATTTTTGAGACCGACAGGCTCATGGGGAAGCGGGTGCCGTCACGGCGCTGGCCCTCCACCTCGCGCGGCGCGCCCATCACGCGTTCCACCCCGGTGCTGAGGTAGTTGTGCAGGTAGCTGTCGTGCTGGCCCCGGTGCGGCTGGGGCATCAGCATGTTGACGTTGTGCCCCAGCACGTCTTCAGGTGCAAAGTCAAAGATGCGGCTGGCCGCCTTGTTGAAAGACTCCATCAGCCCCTGTGCACTGATGGTGATGACGCCGTCCACCATATTGTCCAAAATGGTCTGGGTGTGCAGGGCGGCTTCCTGCGCGTCAGCTTTGCCTGCAACGAGCGGCGCGTCCGCCAGGCAGCGCTGGGTGATGTTGTCGTGCGAAATGAGGAGGTGTTCTGGGTGGCCGCGTACAGGGCACACGCGCATGGCAAACCAGCGCTGCTCGGTCGGGCTGTGGCAGGGGTATTCGCAGGCAAAGGTGGGCGCGTTGCCTGACAGAACGGCGCAAATGCCGTTGTAAATGCGCAGGCTCTCGTCATCTTCATCGCGATCGGGGCCGCGACACACTTGCAGGTAGTTGGTCCCCATGCCGCTGTGGTTCGCGGGCAAGCCGTTGCTGCAAGCAAAGTCGCGCCAAGCCTGGTTGACGTAAATGATGACGCCTGCTCGGTCGATGATTGCGATCTCACTGTCAATCGAGTCAAGGACTGCGTCGCGAGATTGAAAGGTCATGGTTTGACGAGCCGCCGTATGGGTCGTGCCACTCCGGCCAGAAGATTCATGCGCATGTAAACGGGCTCCGATGTCGCAAACAGATAAGGGGTATTGTGAATCTAATTTGGCCAGAAATTTCCCGTTGGCTTGACGGAAACTGTTTTCATGCCGCATGATGGCATGAACTCATTTCGGGAAGCTACCATGCTCAAGGAAGTAGGCGCCAGCGGCCAGATCTCGCTGGGGAAAAAATATGCGGGTCAGTTGTTTGATATGGAGATTCAACCGGACGGGACCATTGTCATGCGCCCCGTCAAGGTAGTGCCCGCCACGCTGGCAGTGCAAGAGCCACAAGCACCTTACGGCCAAGTGCCCCAGCAGCAAGCCCAGCTCAAACAGGCGGTGGGTGATTGGGCGCAGACGCATGCCGCCGAAATTGACCAGTACAACGCATGGGCCGCCCAGCGTGAACCCTACTCCCAACGCGTGCGCCGCTGGCGTGAGCAGAGTGCCGTATCCCCGGAATAAGTGATGGCCCGTTTCGATATCTATCCCAACCCGATTGCCCAAGACCGCCCCGAGTTTCCCTTTGTGATGGAAATCCAGAGCGATTTGCTGTTCCAGTTTGTGGAGCGTGTGTGCGTGCCCTTGGTCCGCACCGGCGTCATCCCCGGTCTGACCGAGCGCTTCAACCCGACCATCGTGGTGGAGGGCGAGGCCCTGCAACTGCATCCACTGGGCATTGCCGTGTTTTACGCCACCGAACTGCGCCAGTGCGCAGGCTCCGCCAACGCAGCTGCCCTGCCGATTGAGACGGCGCTGGACATGTTGTTGCGTGGCTATTGAGTCATCCATCCATACGAACCACATATGACAGCTGAAATGCCGACTCGGTTTACGCTAACATTTCCAGCAACCAAGGCGAAAAAACCATGAAACCATCCCAATCCTTAGAACTCAAGCGCATTGCGGTTCGCGAGGCGGCTGCGCGGTACCAGACGGTCAACCCCCGGGTGTTTGGATCGGTCATCTATGGGCGTGATACGGAGGGCAGCGATATCGATTTGTTGGTTGATCCCCTCCCCGGAACCACGCTGTTTGACTTGGGTGGCCTGCAAGTGGAGCTGGAGGAACTGCTGGGTGTATCGGTTGACTTGTTGACCCCCGGCGATCTGCCCGCGAAATTCCGCGCTCAGGTGCTGGCAGAGGCGCGGCCGGTATGAGTGCGCGCAACCGTATTGCTGATTATCTGGAGCACATGCTGGAGTCTGCCAAGCATGCTTGCTCTTATGTTGATGGGCTTACCAAAGAGAATTTTCTGGAAGACAAAAGGACGCAACAGGCCGTCGTCCTTAACCTCATTTTGATTGGCGAAGAGGCGACCAAGCTGCTGAAAGAATACGAGGCGTTTGCAAACGCGCATCCTCAGTTGCCGTTGCGCAATATGAAGGGTATGCGCAATCGAATTGCCCATGGCTATTTTGAAATCAACCTCGATACGGTTTGGGAAACAACCCAGACGGCGTTACCGCAATTGATTCAGCAACTGCCCGATATTCTGGACCGCGTTCGGTAGGTCAGGGCTGCCGTGTCTGAAAGTCGCCCCGTTGTTGCGATAAATCCAGGAGCGCACACGCTGGTGGTCGCATTGACGATTGAGTTCGAAACCCGTCCGGCGGTTATCCAAGAGCTACAGAGCCGTGCCGCATGGCGTGACGCACATCCCAATCAGGGTAAAAGTTTGGCCCAGATTGCCCAATCCCTTCGAGGTGGGAGGGTGGTTGGGGTTGGGGGCGATTTTAAAAAGCGAAGCGTATGAGCCCCCGGCCCCAACTGCCCTCCCGCCGGGCGCCTAAAAAAGCTGCCCTGTCAGACTGTTGTTCGCTATCAAATCAGTAGCTGCTTGCGCAGTATCCACGGGGGCTAGAGGCCTATTTGGCACCAAGGCCCCCACGCGCACGCCCAACAAGCGCAGGCGTTGGGTGAGTGGGGCGCGTTTCAGACACTGGCCGGCCACCTGGCGGATGGTTTTGGCATCTGCCGTGGGTTGCGCAATGGTCAGGTCGCGGGTGACGCTTTTGAAGTCGTCGTATTTGAGCTTGATGCCGATGGTCTTGCCCACATAGCCCTTGCGCTGCAGGTCGGCGGCCACCTGTTCGCACAGGGTGGTGAAGATGGTGCCCAGTTCCGCCTTGTCGCGCACGGCGTGCAGGTCGCGCTCGAATGAGGTCTCCCGGCTCATGGACACGGGTTCGCTCTCCAGCGCGATGGGACGGTCGTCTTGGCCCCGGGCGGCATCAAACATCCAGGCGCCGGTTTTCTGGCCAAAGTGGTCGATCAGCCATTGCAGCTCTTTTTCCGCCAACTGGGCGATGGTCTCGATTCCCAGCCCTTTGAGCTTTTCATCCGCCTTGGGGCCAATGCCGTTGATCTTGCGGCAGGCCAGCGGCCAAATCATGCTTTGCAGATCGCTCTCATGCACGATGGCAATGCCGTTGGGCTTGTTGAACTCGCTGGCCATCTTGGCCAGCAGCTTGTTGGGGGCCACACCCACCGAGCAGGTCAGGCCGGTGTCGTCAAAGATCGCTTTCTGAATCAGGCGCGCCAGCACCCGCCCGCCTTCGCGCTGGCCGCCGGGCACGTCGGTGAAGTCGATAAAAACCTCGTCCACGCCCCGGTTCTCCATCAGCGGTGCAATGTCGGTGATGATGGCTTTGAAGCGCGCGGAGTAGTGCCGGTACTGGGCAAAGTCCACCGGCAGCAGAATAGCCTGGGGGCACAGTTTGGCGGCTTTCATCAGGCCCAAGGCGGAGCCGACACCAAACTGGCGCGCCGCGTAGGTGGCCGTGGTGATGACGCCGCGCCCGGTGTAGTCCTTCAACAAGGGGAATTCACTGATGCCAATCTCGTGCAGCGCACGCTCGCCCTGCTGTTCGCGCAAGGCCTCGTCCACCGCACGCCGCCCGCCGCCAATGACCACCGGCAGCCCCTTGAGTTGCGGGTAGCGCAGCAGTTCGACCGACGCGTAGAAGGCGTCCATGTCGAGGTGGGCAATGCGGCGCATGCTGCCGCCTGGCGTGGCGCTCACGACATCAAAATCCCAAACGCCATGAGCATTGGAGTCAGCAGGTTGATGCCCACGTTGCGCCCCATGGCGGGCAGCAGCTTGTCCACGTTGAGTGCGTGGGTCAACACGTCGCGCACGGTTGGCACGGCCAGGCCCAGCGCCAGCAGACCCGCCAGCGCACCCATGGGTAGTACCCCGGCCACAACGCCGACCGGGATACTGACAAATGCCAGAACGGTTAACGCCGCGTACCAGCGCGCTGCCTTCAGCGGGCCCTGTGTGACCAGCAGGTGGCGACGTCCCACACGGCGGTCAGCCTCGGCATCCGGAAACTGGTTGAGCAACAGCAGGTTGTTCACCAGAAAAAACGGTACCAGCGAGGCCCAAGCTGCGGTGGCGGAATATTCGCCGGTGAGCGCCACCTGGGTGCCGACCACCATCAGCGGGCCAAAGCCCAGCCCTGGGGCGACCAGGCACAGCAAGGGATAGCGCGTAATCCATCGGGTATAGGCCAGCACCAGCGCCACACCCAGCAAGCCCAGCGGCAGCAAGGCTGGCCCACGCAGCACAACAAAATACAGGCCCACGGCCATGCTGGCCCCCAAACTGCCGATGGCCATGGCCAGCGTGCGGCCCGCCAGTTCTGGGTGGGCGGGTAACACGCCGCTGCCGCCGCTAAACGGGGTGCGCTGGGTGGTGCCGTCCAGGCCGCTGTGAAAATCCTGGTATTCGTTGAACGCATTCACGCTGATGTGGGCTGCCACGGCACCGACCAGCACCAGCAGGGCCTGCCAGGGGTTCATATGCCCATGGGTCCATTGCACGCAGGCCAGACTCAAGGCAATGCAGGCTGGGGTAAGTACCAAAAAGGGGAGCCGCGCGGGGCCCGTCCAAAGGGGGGATTTATGCATGCCACAAGGATAGCCCACCGGGTTTTGATTCAAGTCAACTTAACGTAAGGTTGAAAGAGGTATGCTGCGCTGCAGCAACTATCACTCCCATTGGAATCCCTATGGACAAGCATTTCCTCACCCCCCTGTTTTCACCCAATTCGATTGCCGTTTTTGCCGGTAAGCCGGACGATCCTGCCTCCCAGACCACGCAGGCGCAGGCTTTGCACCACGCGCTGGTGGCGCAGCGCTTTTCCGGAACCCTGACGTTTCTGGATATTCACTCCAACGGCACCTTGGCCGATCTGGCGCACACCCAGGCGGACCTGGCGATCATCGTGCTGCCGCCAGCCGAGGTGTCCGCTGCGCTGGAAATTGCCGGGCGCATCAAATGCCGCGCGGCCTTGGTGATCTCCAGCGGGATTGACGCGACCCAGGCCAATGAGCTGCACAAGATCGCGCGGCGCGACGGCATTCACCTGCTGGGGCCCAACTGCCTGGGCTTTCAGCGCCCGTATCTGCAACTCAACGCCAGTGTGGCGGGCGAGCTGTGCGCCAAGGGGCCGCTGGCGCTGGTGTCGCAGTCGGGGGCGCTGACATCGTCCATTTTGGACTGGGCGCAAAAAAATGGCGTGGGTTTCTCGACTGTGGTGTCGCTGGGCCCGAATACGGCGGTGGACATGGCGCAGGTGCTGGACTTTTTGGCGTCGGACGCGCAGACCCACAGCATCGTGGTGTATCTGGAGGGCATTACCAACTCGCGCCGCTTTATGAGCGCCTTGCGGGCTGCGGCCAGTGCCAAGCCGGTGGTGGTGCTCAAGTCCGGGCGCAAGACTGCTGGCAACCGGGCGGCACTTACCCACTCGGGCACCATTGTGGGCAGCGACGATGTGTTTGACGCCGCCCTGCGCCGCGCCGGTGCGGTGCGGGTACGCTCTTTTGTGCAGCTGTTTTCTGCGGCCAAGTGCCTGGCCTCGCGCTACCGGCCGGTGGGGCGCCGCTTGGCGATCGTTACCAATGGCGGTGGCCCGGGTGTGCTGGCGGCGGACTGGATCAGCGAGATCAACCTGCAACTGGCCTGCCTGAACGCTGAGCAGATTGCCGCGCTCAAGCCCCAGTTGCCCGTGCTGGCCTCCCTGTGCGACCTGATTGATGTGTCGGAAGACGCGGGCCCCGAGCATTTCAAGGCCGCCGTAGAGGCCGCAGGCAAGGCGCGCGATGTGGACGGCGTACTGGCCATTTTTTCGCCCAAGATTGGCATGGAGAGCGGCAGCATTGCGGACGCTTTGGCCGAGAGCAACAAAAATATTGGCAAACCCCTGTTGACCTGCCTGATGGGCGATGCCAGCGTGGGCGAAGCGCGGCGCATTTTGTACGACGCGAACATTCCGACCTTTCGCACGCCCGAAGCGGCCGTGGGGGCGTTTGGCAACATTGCGTCCTTCTACCAAAACCAGCAATTGCTGCAGCAAACTCCGCCACCGCTGTCCAATCTGGCCAAGCCCGATGTAGAGGGTGCCCGCATGCTGATCGAGAGCGTGCTGGCCGAACGGCGCAAGGTGCTGACCGAGATGGAGTCCAAGGCGCTGCTGGCGGCTTTCCATATCCCGGTGACCAAGACGATTTTGGCCCGCAGTGCCACCGAGGCGATCATGATTGCGACGCAACTGGGCTTCCCGGTGGCGCTGAAAATTGACTCGCCCGACATCAGCCACAAGTCCGATGTGCAGGGCGTGGTGCTGAATGTGCTGAACGCCGTGGGCGTGCGCGATACCTATATCGAGATGATGCAGGCGGTGGCCAAGCTGCAGCCGGGTGCGCGCATCAATGGCGTCACCATCCAGAACATGTCGAACCAGAAGCGCGGACGCGAGATTTACATTGGGCTGGTGACCGACGACCCGTTTGGCCCGGTGATTGCCTTCGGTGCCGGTGGCACCATGATTGAGCTGCTCAACGACCGGGCTATGGAGCTGCCGCCCCTGAACCAGTTTTTGGCACGCCGTTTGATTGACCGCTCGCGCGTGGCCGAAACATTGGGCGAGTGGCGCGGTGCCGCTGCCGTCGATATGGAAGCGCTGGAGCAGGTGCTGCTGCGCGTGTCGGAGATGGTGTGCGAGCTGCCGCAACTGCGCGAGATGGACATCAACCCGATCATCGTGGACGAGTCCGGTGCCGTGGCCGTGGATGCGCGCATCGTGATTGAGAGTGCGCCACCATCGGCGCGCAATTACAACCACCTGGCCATCCTGCCCTACCCGTCGCAGCATGAGCAGCAGTGGCCGCTGCGCGGTGGTGGCGAGTACACGGTGCGCCCGATTCACCCCGATGACGCGTTGATGCTGCAGGAGTTCGTGCGCCGCTTGTCCAATCAGAGCCGTTATTTCCGCTTTGTCTCCAGCATGCCGGAGCTGCCGGCCAGCATGTTGGCGCGCTTCACGCTGATCGACTACGACCGCGAAATGGCCCTGGTTGCGGTGCGCAATGAGCCCGGTGTCAATGAAGATGGCGAGGCCATTGAGGTGCCCCGCGTGGTGGGCGTTTCGCGTTACATCACCAACCCGGACCGCACCAGTTGCGAGTTCTCGCTGGTGGTGGCCGACGACTTTGGTGGGCAGGGGCTGGGCTCGCGTTTGATGCTGTCCATCATGGACGTGGCCCGCGAAAAAGGCCTGACCGAGATTGACGGGCTGGTGTTGGCCAACAACCCCAACATGCTCAAGCTGATGCGCAGCCTGGGCTTCACCGTCAAGTCATTCCCGGAAGACCCGGACTTCAAGCTGTGTTCGCAGATGCTGTAGGGGGCTGATAGAACTTGAACTGCCCCCGGCCGCTTTGTTTGACCTGGTACATGGCGGTGTCGGCATGTTTCATCAGCTCATCCACGCTGGCGCTGTCGTCCGGGTAGATGCTGATACCGATGCTGGGAGTGCAGGTGGCCGTGTTGGCGCTGATGGCGTAGGGCGGGGTTAGCGCATCCAGTAGCTTGCTGGCCACCGTGGTGATGTCGTCGGAAGCCTGCAGGTCTGGCACCAGTACGACAAACTCGTCCCCACCGAGCCGCGCCACCGTATCGACCCCGCGCACACAGGTTTTGGCACGTTGCGCCACTATTTTCAGCAATTCATCGCCCGCACTGTGGCCCAGTGAATCGTTGACCAGTTTGAAGTGGTCCAGGTCCAGGTAGAGCAAGGCTACTTTGATGCCCAGGCGTATCGAGCGCTCAACGGCTTGCTCCAGGCGGTCCAGAAGCAGGCTGCGATTGGGCAGGCCGGTCAGGGCGTCGTAGTGGGCCAGATGGTCCAGCCGCTCTTCGACCGTTTTTCGCTCCGAGTTGTCGTAAAAAATGCCAATGAAATTCGTCAGTTTTTTGTTGGCATTTTTGATGGCGCTGATCGACAGGAACTTGGGGTAAATACCGCCGTCCTTGCGCCGGTCCCATACATCGCCGTGCCAGTGCCCGGTTGTCAGGACGGTGCCCCACAATGTTTTGTAAAAAGCCGCGTCGTGGCGCCCCGATTGCAGCATGCGCGGGTTGTTGCCAACAGCCTCCTCGCGCGAATAGCCGGTGAGCTGGATGAACGCCTGGTTGACCGACAGGATGGTGCCCAGCGCGTTGGTCACGACAATGGCGTGCTCGGTGGCTTCAAAGGCCTTGAAGTAGAGCGAGGTTTCCTCTTCTTCATGGCGCAATGCGGTGATGTCGTCACCAATCAGCATGGTGCCCTTGATGTGGCCGGAAAAATCGCGCCACACGATGGCATGCCAAGAGACGTGACGCGATTCATGCTCCAAGGTTAACAACTCGGACTGGAATTCGGCCGGAAACCGCGGCCCTTGGGTTCCGCCGGGGTACAGGCGGTCAAACAAGCCCCGGTCGCTCTCGGCACAGTGGCGCTGGAACAGGTTGCAGTTCACCAGCGCAGGCCCGTGACAATGCAGCAAACGACACAAGCCGCCGTTGGAAAATTGCACGCGCCCGTGGGTGTCCAGCACCACGGCGATCAAACGGGTTTGCTTGAGCAGGGGAAACACGTTTTGTATGGAGTGCTCCATCTCCGCCTCGCCCTCCTGGTAGGGCGTGACGTCGAAGCACAAGCACAAGTGGCCCACAAAGACACCCGCCGGAGTGGTGTGCGGCATGTTCTGCCCCATCAGCCAGCGGTAAACGCCATCTTCACGCAGATAGCGAAACGGCCTGCGAAATGGCACTTGTTCCGCGTGCGCTTCACGCAGTCCCTGGGTGATGGTTGCCCGGTCATCGGGATGTACCTGATCCAGCCAGCCACTACCCAGCTCTTTGACGCGTTCACGTCCGGTAAAGGTGCTCCAGGACGGGCTGACGAAGCTGCACTGGCCCAGGACGTCACTCATCCAGACCAGCAAGTTGTCCGGGTAGGCCAGGTAGCGAAAATTGTCGCTGACCCCAGGCAGTGGGGTCACGGACGGTTCAGTGCTGGCGTTAGTCATGTAAGGGGTGGCGGACTGGGTTTTTGGTACATCAGTCCGCGAAGCATACGCCGACGCTCAGTAGGTGCCGGGTAGCAATATCCCTTGGTCCACAGTATTTATGTTGGTGTGGCCGCAAAACGCCATGGTCAGGTCCAGCTCTTTGTGGATGATCTCCAGCACCTTGTCCACGCCGGTCTCGCCCATCGCGCCCAAGCCGTACAAAAAGGCGCGGCCAATGTAGGTGCCTTGTGCGCCCAGTGCGCGCGCCTTGAGCACGTCTTGCCCGGAGCGGATGCCGCCGTCCATGTGCACTTCGATTTGCTTGCCGACCGCCGCGACGATCTGGGGCAGGGCGCGAATGGAGGACTCAGCGCCATCCAGCTGGCGCCCGCCGTGGTTGGAGACGATCAGCGCATCGGCACCGGAGTTGACGGCCAGTTGCGCGTCTTCCACGTCCTGAATGCCCTTGAGGATGAGCTTGCCGCCCCAGCGTTTTTTGATCCATTCCACGTCGCCCCAGTTCAGGGCCGGGTCAAACTGCTTGGCCGTCCACTCGGAAAGCGAACCCATGTTTTCCACGCCTTTGACGTGGCCGATGATGTTGCCAAAACCGTGGCGGCGGGTGCCCAGCATGCCCAAGCCCCAACGTGGCTTGGTCATCATGTTGGCAATATTGGCTAGGGTGAGTTTGGGTGGCGCGCTCAGGCCGTTTTTCAGGTCCTTGTGGCGCTGGCCGATGATCTGCAAATCCAGCGTCAGCACCAGTGCCGAGCAGTTGGCGGCCTTGGCTCGGTCGATCAGGCGCTCGATGTAGTCGCGGTCTTTCATGACGTAGAGCTGGAACCAGAACGGGTGGTTACCGGTCTCCTGGGCCACGTCCTCAATGGAGCAAATGCTCATGGTCGACAGGGTAAAGGGAATGCCGAATTTTTTGGCCGCTTTGGCCGCTTTGATCTCGCCATCGGCATGCTGCATTCCGGTCAAACCGGTGGGGGCAATCGCCACGGGCATGGCCACTGTCTGCCCGACCATGGTGCTGGCGGTGCTGCGGTTTTCCATGTTGACGGCCACGCGCTGGCGCAGCTTGATGGTCTGGAAATCGGCCGAGTTGGCGCGGTAGGTGCTCTCGGTCCACGAGCCGGAATCGGCGTAGTCGTAAAACATGCGGGGTACCCGCTTTTGGGCCAGAACGCGCAGGTCTTCAATGTTGGTAATAACGGGCATGGGGTCTCCTTGTGTTTTGGCTGATGGTAGGCGGTGGCCGCACGGCGCGGTGTGAAATCTGGTTGAAAGCGATTGAAAATTTTTGGTTCTCACCGGGCCGGAGCGCGCGCGCCCCGCACTTCCAGCCGCACCTCATCCACCACCAGCCCCCGGGTATCGGTAATCTGCACCACATGGCGCCCTGGCCAGGGCAGCCACTGCGCCGAGTTGCCCTTGGCGAACGCCTTGCCGTCCATCAACCAGCGCACGTTGTTGCCTTCGGCGCTAAAGCTCACACGCTGGTGCTTGGGCGGAATGTCGGGGTCCAGCGCAATGATGGTGCCGTTGGTGGGGGCGGTGATGCGGGCTGCATCCAGGGCGTTATTTTGTGAGCCTTTTAGGCCTCCAGCCCCCGTGGAATATGCGCGACCAGCTCCTGAATTAATAGCAAAATTGCTTTGCTGCGTGCCCTGCAAAAACCACTCCAGGCGCGGTGCCTCCAGCTCGGCAAACCGCACCGGTGTTTGCACCACGCCCGCCGGGGCTTGGGGTGCGTGGCTGGCCTGTTTGGCGTGCAGGTGCTGCATCACGGCCGCCCAGATGGGTGCCGCGCCGGTGGTACCGCTCACGTCCCACATGGGTGCGCCGCTGGCGTTGCCCACCCACACGCCCACGGTGAAGCGCTGTGACCAGCCGATGGCCCAGTTGTCGCGCATGTCTTTGCTGGTGCCGGTTTTTACGGCGCTCCAAAAACGGGTGGCCAGCACGCTGTCGGTGCCGAAGGTGCGGGCGCGGGAGTTGGCATCGCTCAGGATGTCGCCGACGATGAAGGCGGCACGGGGGTCGATGGCCGCAGGCCCACTGACGGGGGCTGCGGGCTGGCGCGCGGTGAGCGAGGTGGCACCGGTGCGGCCACCGTTGGCCAAGGCGCGGTAGGCGTTGCTCAGGTTCAGCAGAGACACCTCGGCGCTGCCCAGCGCCAAGCTGTAGCCGTAGAAGTCACCACTTTCTCTCAATGGCAAGCCCACAGCGCGCAGCTGTTTGTGAAAGGCATCGGGCGACACCATGGCCAGCACGCGTACGGCGGGCACGTTGAGCGACGCGGCCAGCGCGGTGCGGGCAGAGACCCAGCCTTTGAACTGGTGGTCGTAGTTTTGCGGGATGTACAGGCCCCCCGAGGTCTGGATTTGCGTGCCCGAGTCATCCAGGAGGGACGCGGCCGTGATGCGCCGCTGGGCAATCGCCTGGGCGTACAAAAATGGCTTGAGTGTGGAGCCGGGTTGGCGCAGCGCGGTGACACCGTCCACCTCGGCAGCGTTGCTCAAATCGCCGGATGAGCCGACCCAGGCCAGCACTTCGCCGCTGGCGTTGTCCAGCACCACCAGTGCGCCGTCTTCGACATGGCGGCCCGCCAACTCGCGCAGATGCTGTTGCAGGGTTTGCACGGCAAAGCGTTGTAGCGGGGCGCGCAGGGTGGTTTTGATGGCGGTGCGACCCGTGTTGCGTGCCGCCAATTGCCGCGCCACATGCGGGGCGATGCCCACGCTGGCGGCATAGTCGCGCCGTTGCAGCGCGGCAGCGGTGAACAGGTCCAGTCCTTCGCAGTCGGCACTTTGGGCCTGGGGCGTCAGGGTTTTGAGCACGGCGCAGGCCCGCTGCACCACTTGCGCGGCTTTGGCATTGGGTGCGCGCACCAGGGCGGCCGTGACAGCCGCCTCGCGGTGGTCCAACCCGTGCGCGGCTTTGCCAAACAGGGTCTGGCTCAGGGCGTCGATGCCCACCAGCTCGCCCCGGTAGGGCACCAGGTTCAGGTAGGCCTCCAAAATCTGGTCTTTGCGCCAACTGCGTTCCAGCAGTTGGGCTGACACGGTTTGGCCGATTTTTTGCACCACGCTGCGCCCATCGCTGCCGCGCTTCAAGTCTTCATCCAGCAGCCCGGCCAGTTGCATGGTGATGGTGGAGGCACCGCGCGTTTTGCTGTTCCACAGGTTGGCCCACGCGGCGCTGGAGACCGCTTGCCAGTCCACCCCGCTGTGCGCGTAAAAGCGCTTGTCTTCACTCAGGACCAGGGCGGTGCGCAGAGCCGGGGAAATGTCGGCGAGCGCCACCCATTGGCCGCGGCGCACCGTGGCATCGGTGCGCAGGCGGTGCAGCAGTTCGCCATGGCGGTCCAGCACCAGGGTGTCGGACGGCAGGTAGCTGCTTTTTACAGCATCAAATGTGGCTGTAGCCCCCGCGGAATGTGCGCAAGCAGCTATAAAAATAGTAGCAAATATTTTGTGGGCAGTGGCCCGGCAGTGCCGTGGCTTGCGCCCCAAAAGAGCAGGGTGGCAGTGCATAGGTCTTCCATTTTGGGCCAAGACGCAGACCGTTTGCGCGACCATCACCGGGCTACCCGGGTTCAGTTGGGAACCACCCGAACTTTGGCATTGGGCGTCTCGCCAAACATTTCGGGCGCATACATTGCCTGTGCCCTGGACGGGGGCAGGGAGAACTCGCCCACATTGTTCAGGCGGATGGTGTATTGCATTTTGACCGTGCCCTTGGGCAGGAACTGGTAGTAGCTGCGCATGGACTCGAAGCTGCGTTCCTCAAATGCAGGCCAGCCGTCGCCACTGCGGCTCTCGCCCTGGGTCGCGATCTCGCTGTCGCGCCCCAGGCCGCTGCCCAGAATGGTGGAGCCACCCGGCACCGGGTCGGTGATGACGGCCCAGCTCATGTCTGCGCTGGCGCTTACCTCCAGCGTGATGCGCAGCACGTCGCCACGGGTGTAGCTGCCGGGCGGTAGTGCCTTGTTGGCCTGCTCCACAGCTTGGATCGTCTTTTTGATCTGGTAGCCCGCATTGAACGGCTCCTTCAGTTGCACCGCCGCCACGGATTGCAGCGTGAGCCATGGCTTGCCGGGGCCTTGGTGTATCAGCTTGAGCGTGTCGGGGCCGCCTGACTTGCTCCACGGCAGGAACATGTCGTTGTTGCGCAGGTTGCCGGTTGCATCGGTGGTCTTGGTGCGATCGACTTTGCTCCAATCGACCGAGGCGCTTCCAGTGCCCATGGATGCCTTGGTGTTGCCGGCCACTGTGACAGCTTCAAACTTGGCCGAGAACTTTTCCAGCGCCAGGCCACCCCACAGGTTGGCGGTGGTGGTGTGCCACGCGCCGCTTTGCTGGCGCCCGATGAAGCCGTTGGCCAGGCGGCCCATATCGTCCTTCCAGGCCGGGTCGTCCATCACGGCCAGCATCAGCCGCGCGGTGTTGACATCGCCGTTTTGCATCAGCCACCACCAGTAGTCGTCACGCTCGGTGCTGAAAACGAGCTTGGTGCCCTGGTAGCTGATGCGGCTTTTCAGCACCTGCGTGGCCTCGGCCAGGCGCTTGTCGCGCTCGGGCACGTCTTGCACACGCCGCAGGATGTGGAGCCAGTCGATCACCGCATGGGTGGGCCACTGGTTGGGGGCAATGGTGATGCTGTTCAGCATGCGGGCCTGTGCCTTGCCGTAGCGCGATAGGGCCTCGATGGCGGCGAGCTTGCGGATGTCCAGATCCTTGCGCGGGCTCCAGAACTCGCGCTGGATGCGTCCCTCCACAAAGGCGATCAGGCCGCGCTCCATGGGGGCGCGCACCTCGTCACTCAGCGCAAAGGCGGGGGCCAGCGTGGCCGCTTCGTGGGTGGCGGAGAGTAAGTAGGCGGTGAGGGTGTCACTGCCCCGGTTGTTTTCGCCATCGCGCGGCGGGAAGTAGCTGGCCAGGCCATCACTGTCCAGGTAGCCCGGAATCTGGCCAAGCACGGTTTGCCACAGCTTGGCATCCCGCAGGCCCACGGCCTTGCTGGTTTTTTGCTCCAGGCAGGTGAACGGGTAGGCGGCAAACCAGTCTTTGACGCCCGGCAGGCCTTCGCCCAGTTTGGGTTGCAGGCTCATCTTGAGGCCACCGCGTTTAGGGCCTTGCTCCGGCAGGGCATCGGCGGGCGGGTTCACGTCCAGGGTGAACGGCCCGTCAATCTGCACCAGTGTGGCCTGCTGCACCGTGAGGGGCACGGCAGGGATGATGCGTTGGCGCGCCTTTAAGGCGTCGCGCGCGCCGCTCACCGTGTCTTTGGCGTCGATTTCCCACAGGATGGCTTCCGACCGAATCTGCGCCAGTTGCGCCGGGGCGGTTACCACCCACATTACCTCGCGGGCATCACCTGCGGGAATATCCACTGTTTGCGGTTTGAGATCGAGCAGCGTGGCACGCGGGGTGACCAGCACTTTCATGGCCTGTTTGGTGGTGTTGCGCAGGGTGATCTGGGCTTGGTACTGGTCGTCCTCACGCACCAGCGGGGGCAGGCCGCTGATGATTTGCAAATCCTGCGTGGCGCGGATACTCGTTGAACCGGTGCCAAACAGCCCGGTGGCTGCATCGGCCACCGCCACAATTTTGAAGGTGGTCAGCGCGTCATTCAACGGCACTGTCACCACGGCCTGGCCGTTGGCGTCCAGTTTGACCGATGGGTTCCACAGCAGCAGGGTTTCCAGTAGCTCACGCGCGCCGCTGTGGCCACCACCACCACCGGCCGCCACAGCCTTGCGGCCATAGTGCCTGCGGCCAATGATTTCCATTTGCGCCGTTGACGTTTCCACGCCCCAGGCGCGGCGCTGCAACATGGCATCCAGCAGGTTCCAACTGGTGTTGGGCATCAGCTCCAGCAGGGCCTGGTCGACCGCAGCCAGGGCCACCTCTGCACCGGCGGCGGGCTGGCCGTTGGGCAGCTTCACCTGAATCGTGACCTGCGCTTTGCCACGCACGGGGTAGCTGTCTTTGTCGGCCTTGACGCTCACGGCCAATTGGTGGGCCTGCGTGCCCACACGTATTTCAGCCACGCCCAGGCGAAAGGACGGTTTGCTCAAATCGACCATGGCAGTGGGGGCCACGTATTCGCGCCCCTCGTACCAAAAGCTGGTCCACCATTCGCGGGGGGCTTTGTAGCCCCAGGTGAAGAAGCTGTACCACGGCACCTCTCGCAGGCGCCCGCGCAGGGCTAACACGCTCACATACACATTGGGCCCCCAGCCTTCCTGGATCTTGAGGCTGATGGTGGGGTCTTGGCCATTGAGCTGCACCACTTCGGTCTGCACAATGCCCTCGCGCTCTACGGCTACCAGCGCGGTGGCAAAACGGAACGGCATGCGCACCTGGAATTTGGCCGTCTCACCCGGCTGGTAGCTTTTTTTCTCGGGCAGCAGGTCCATGCGGTCGTGGTTTTCGCCACCAAACCACAGCTCACCCTGTTTGGTGACATAGACCGAGCTGGCGGCCTGGATGCTGTTGCCGCTGTTGTCTTTGGCCGTGACCACCAGCTCCACCTCACCCGGCTCGTTCAGTTGCGTTTCGCACAGCAGCAGGCCGCGTGAATCGCTCTTGCCGCTGCACACGCTGCCCAGCTCTTTGAGCGTGGTTTTGTTGTCGTAGGTGTAGAAGCCGCCCACCATGCGCTTGCGGCTGGTCGTGACGATGCGGGCGGTGGCTTTTACCTCCAGCGGCACGCCTTCTTGCACTTTGCCACCCAGGTCGAGCGCCAGGGCCTGGAACTTGATCTTCTGGCTGCTCGATACCCACCCCTCGGTCTTGATGCCCGCCACCACGGCAGCGGGCCACAGGGTGTGCGTGCTGCGCAGGGTTTGGACTTCGCCATTGGGGTCGGAGTAGGTGGCTTCCAGCAGCAGCTCTTGCGGCGGTCTGGTGGTGGGTACTTTGTCGATGGTCAGCTTGCCGCCGCCGGTTTTGTCCAGCGTGAGGGGCAGCTTGTCGGCGATGACGCGTGCGTCGGCGCTGGCGTTGACCTCTTCTTCGCCCTGCTTGCTGGCGTCGCTGTTGCCGCGCGGTGGGGCGAAGCTGAAGGCTTCAAAGTCACTGTAATTCAGAGCCTTGCCGCGCACCAGGGCGGACACGCGCACCGGCAGGTTGCTTGCGCCGCCCCCGGCCACGTAGTTGACTTGCAGGTCCAACGCTACGCTCTTGACGCCGACCAAGGCTTTTTTCTCGGTCGGCGTGATGCGGCCCTCCAGCACCGGCAGGCGGAATTCTTCGACCCGGAACTGGCCTGAGCTGAAGCTTTGGCTGCCGCTTTGGCCGCGCAGCGTTACGTCGTACACGCCCAGCTTGGCTCCTGGGGGGATGAAAAAAGTGCTTTCGGCACTTTGTCCGCCGGTGGCAGTTTTGCGCCACGTCAGGCCCTGGGTGGTCTGCTGGCCGCTACCCACATGGGTGACGACCAGTGCGTTGGGCAATGTCTTGGCCAAGCCAAAGCCGCCCGAGGTTTCGGCGCGCAACAGGTGTTTCATGGATACGGTTTCACCCACACGCAAGAGCGTGCGGTCAAAAATGGTATGGGCACGCTCGTCGGGGCGCGGCTCGCCGCTGGTGGGCACGTTGAAGCGCCAGGGCTCTATGCCTTTGTTCCAGTCGCTCCAGGTGAATGCCATATCGTCCACGCCGGCTTGGACGGCGCGGGCGCTGACAAAGTAGGCTTGGCTGTAGCTGTTTTCGTTTTCACAGGTGGGCGCGGTGGGCGAGATGCCGCTCAAATTTGCAATACCCTGGGCGTTGGTGGTTGCTGTGGCCACCTCCCGGCCCCGGCAGTCGGAGACGCGCACCCGGGCATTGGCCACTGGCGTGCCCTGGTCCAGCGTGGTCACCCAGGCCAGCGCGTTTTCGCGTCCCAGCTTGAAGTGCACGCCCAGGTTGGTCACCAGCGCTGAGGTACGCACGAACATGGTGCGCCCCGCGCCGTGGCCTTCGTCTAACAGCGAGGTGCCCAGTTTTTTCGACGCAATCTCCAGCACATGGAAGCCCGGCGACAGGGGGATACCCACCACCTCAAACGGGCGCGGGTCGGTGCTGATAGGCGTGGGCAGGTCCAGCGTTTTGACGCCAGGCTGGTTTTGCAGCAGAGACAGCATGCGGGTTTGCACGTCGTTCCGGTCAAACTCGCTCACCGACTTGGGCAGTGGATGTCTGACATCGGTGCCGGCCATGCGGCGCGAGACGGCAAAGCTGTCGTAGCGCTGCACCTTGGTGAACCAGGCAATGATTTCCGCGTCGGTGCCGGGCCTCAGGTCGCTCACCTTGGCACCTTTGACCTGCAGCGCGGCCTCCACATTGCGCAGGGTGACGGGTAGCAAGGCCACGCCATTGGGCTCGGCGAAGCGTTCCACAATGCCAAAGGGTGCGGCGGCAAACTTGGCCAGCGGCGGCATGGCGCTGGTGGCTGTTTTTAAGGGGTAGCTGTCTGCATTGCGCAGGGTGCGCCCGGATGCGTCTTTGAAGTTCTTGGGCAGCTCGACAGTGAACTGGGTCTGCTCGGGCAACACGGCCTGAAACGACACGCCGTTGACCACGTTGTCGCCATCACTGCTGTCGTCATTGAACAGCGGTTTGAAGGTGTCTTTGTCCGACTTCAGGCGTATGCCCTCGGCCAGCTTGCGCGGTACCGGGGCGTTAAAGCTCAGGCTCAGCGCGCGCAGCGGCAGGCAGGCCGACTGCGCGTTTTCACGTTCGCAAGCGAAGCTGGCTTCAAAGGGCTCACGCACGGTGTAGGCGAAGCGCTTTTCTACCAAGTTGGGCACCCCTGCAGCGGACGCCGTTGCGCCCGGAGTGCTTACTCCCTTGCCAAACATCAGCTGCACTTTGGCCGAGGGCGGCAGGCGTCGGTTGCACGCCAGCGTGACGATGTTTAACGGGGCCTTTTCCGCCGTGCGCTCCAGCCCCTGCGCCTTGAGCAGCGCGGCGCGGTCTTTGCCCTCAATCAGTTGCACGGGCACCCGCTCGCCCAGGCCCTCCACCGCGCACCATACGTTGGCCTGCACGCTGGCCAACGTGGCCGGGCCGTTGAGCTGGAGGGTGAAGAACTGTTCTTCGTCAATGCGGTTGCCAGCGAAGGGACGAATGCTTTGCACAAACGGACCACCGCTATTGAATTGATAGCTGGTCACGCCCGTCAGCTCTGACCCTTTGGCCGATTTGATGCCTATTTTTGCCTGCACCGTGCAGGCGATGCCTGGGGGTAAATCATTTTCAAACTCAAAAGCCCACTCCCGGTCGCTGACCCAGCGTCCTGTGCCTTTAGTGGCCTGGGCGTCGCTGCATTGCAAGCTCAAGGGCGCGGGGGCTTTGGGGTCGCCGAAGTTGACCGCACTCTCGTCAAACTTGGCCACCACCTGGCGCACCCGGGCCACTTCGCCCTGGGGCGACAGGCTGGTGATCTGAAGGGCGTGGGCCGACACGGCGGCAGCGGCCACGCCGCAGAGAAGGATGAGTTTTTGGTAATACACGCAGGCTCCCGAAAGTCAGCGCCAAGGGTAGCCCAAAAAGTGAGATAAAGGCATGACACGGCATGATGCGGGGTCCGCAAAGCGGCATCCAATATACTGTTGATAACGACAGTTGTATTAATTTCCCGACCCAAGGCCCCCATGCTTGATGACACCCCTGCACCCACCGGCCTGTTCACCGACGACAGCCAAGTCACGCGTTGCGTGTGGTGCCGCGCCACGCCGCAGTACCAGCACTACCACGACACGGAGTGGGGCTTCCCGGTGGGGGATGAGCGGCGTTTGTTTGAAAAAATTTGCCTCGAAGGTTTCCAGGCCGGCTTGAGCTGGCTGACGATTTTGAACAAGCGCGAGGCCTTCCGCAAAGGTTTCGCCAATTTTGAGATGGACCAGGTGGCCGCGTTTGGTGAAGCCGATGTGACCCGTTTGGTGCTGGACGCCGGCATCGTGCGCCACCGGGGCAAGATCGTTTCCGCCATCAACAATGCGCAGCGCGCGATTGAATTGCGCCAGGAATTTGGCTCGCTGGGGGCCTACCTCTGGGGCTTCGAGCCTGCGCCCGAGTTCCGCCCCAGCCAGATCACGCGCCAGACTTTGAGCGGCATGACCACCTCGCCCGAGTCCATCGCCCTGTCCAAAGACCTGCGCAAACGCGGCTGGACCTTTGTGGGGCCCACCACCATGTATGCCTTGATGCAGGCGGTGGGGCTGGTGAACGACCACATTGAGGGTTGTGGTGCAAGAGAGCGGTCGCTGGAGGCGCGACTGGCGTTTCAGTCCCCGAAACACACGCCCAAATCGCGCCCGGTTTGAAGGGTGTCGCAGTCCATCGGGACGGCTTTCATGCGCCCGGCCACTTCCTCCAGGCTTACGTAGTTGACGTTGGGAAACGCCAGCGCCACCATCACGCCGGACAGGCCTTCTTCCAGCGCACGCACGGCGGCAGTGCCAAAGCGCAGCGCTGCCAGTCGGTCAAACGCGGTGGGGCTGCCGCCACGCAGCAAATGACCCAGCACGACCACCCGCGCATCCTTGCCGGTGCGTTGTGCCAGTTCGCGGGCAACGCGTTCACCGACACCGCCCAGTCGCTCGGCTTGCCCGACCTCAGCCGGTGCCAGCAGGGCGCGATGACCGAGTTGGGCCTGTGCGCCTTCGGCGACCACCACCAGGGTGTACATACGGCCCTTGGCGTCACGCTGTGTAATCTTTGCGGTCACCTTGTCCAGGTCAAAGGGGATTTCCGGGATGAGAATCGCGTGCGCCCCACCGGCCAGACCCGCATGCAGGGCAATCCAGCCGGCGTATCGGCCCATTACTTCCACCACCATCACGCGGTGGTGGCTTTCTGCCGTGCTGTGCAGCCGGTCCAGACATTCGGTGGCAAAGGAGACCGCCGTGTCAAAGCCAAAGGTGGTGAAGGTCTTGTCCAGGTCGTTGTCGATGGTTTTAGGTACGCCCACCACGCGCAAGCCTTTGCGGTGCAATTCATTGGCAATGGTGAGTGAGCCATCGCCACCGATGGACACCAATGCGTCGATGCCCTCGCGCTGGAAATAGTCCAGTATTTCGCCAGACCGGTCGGTGTCGCGCACCGAGCCATCCGGCATGGCAATGGGGTAGTGAAAGGGATTGCCCTTATTCGTGGTGCCGATGATGGTGCCGCCCAAATGGGCAATGCCGCGCACTTGGTCGCTGGTGAGTAAGTTCACGCCGCCCTTGGGGTAGCGCTCTGGCTCCAGGATGCCGCTAAAACCGTCCCGGATGCCAAAACACTCCCAGCCACGGTTGGCCGCAGCCGTGACGGTGGCGCGGATCACGGCATTCAGGCCAGGTGCGTCACCGCCGCCGGTGCAAATGGCGATGCGTTTAATCGGTTGTGTCATGGTATCTCCTGCGCAGCTAAAGTATTTGCAAGGATAAATCATTGCCAACCCCATGGTGGTGCATTCCGCCTGGTGCAAGCACCATGGGAGTGGGTGCTGCTCAGTTCTTGTCGCTTTTCCAGACCAGCGCAAGTGCCTTGCATTTTTGCCAGACACTTGCCCGTTCATCCGAGAGTACGTCCAGAAAATCCGACAGCCGTTTGGATTTGGCCATGGTGTAGGCCGTCAGCGCCATGGCTCCCACAAAGACCATGGCAAATACGGTCAGCTTTCGGCCCGTGGAAGCGTCGGCTTCGGCGAGCAGGTTCATGCCAAGAAAGCCGGTGGTGATGGTGCCGATCAGTCCAAAAATGGTCACCACCGTGAGTCGGACCACGGTGTTGGCCTGGCGACGCAGGCTGTCCGTCTCCAGGTATTGGTTCATTTCCGCGATGCGCTCTTTCACCTCGGTGTACAGCGGGTCCAGCTCCAGATGGTTGGAACATATCCGAAACAGCGCGCGCACCTGGGCCTGTTCGGATACCTCATGGAACCAATAGCGGTGGGTAAACCGCAGAAAACCGGCAAAGCTTTCGCGAATGGTGCGCTTGAAGTGGCGCACGCTGGCGGCATCTCCAATGTCCAGGTTTTTCAGCGCTTCGGCCAGACGGTCCGAGTACATCAGCAGCGCCGCTTTCTGAAAATGCGCGATGAGAAAAAGCAAAAAATGCTGGTGCCGGAATTGGGCCAGAACGCCGCGCTCGGCATTCACGAAGAAGGGGCTGTTGGCATCGCCTACAACCACGAGGGAATGCCCGGTGCACAGGTAGCGGGTGTTGGGCGCAGCACCGCTGTTGGTCCAAAAACGGTCGTAGCAGAACCGCTTTTCAAACTCGGCGAGCTGCTGGTCTGCCGAGGGGAGGCAGTGGTCGTCGCCAGCCGTTGCGGGGCCTGTCGCCAAGGCTAGGCTGACGAAATCATTGCGCGTCAGTGCCCGCGGTTGGTCCATTGCCAGAAAGCAGAGTTGCGGCATGCGGTAATACTCAATCTGTCGGTAGCGCAATTCCCCCGGCAAGTCCGAGTGGTCGCTCACCAAGGGCTCCAGCAACCAGGCCCAATGGGCGGCAATGCGGGGTGCGCGATGGTGGCTGACGTGCTCCATGAAGCGTTCACGCTGGCTCGCGTCGGATTGGGCCAGTACCTGTCCCTCGCGGCCCAGCCATTCGGCGCTGTACAGGCAGTTTTGTGCGTTGCCCTCGGCGTCCCAGCCTGCCGGGTAGGCCCGCCCAAACCGGTACAGCAGGTCTTGGGCTTGGCTCAGTGCCAGGTCTTGGGCCTTGACCTCGACATTGAGGAGTACAAGGTCCAGATCGAGGAAGAAGTACATGTCAATGTGGGCCACCTCCAGCGCAATGGGCGGGGACCCCTTGCGCGGCACTGCGCGTACTGTGTGCACGTCGGTGCGCCGAAACACCCGCATCGGAGAACCCGCGCTCGCCCCCATGCCCTGTTCTTTACGCCCTTCGCCATACAAGAAGCGTTGCACATAGGGAAGGAAACTGACGAATTCGTTGTAGTGGCGTTCTTTGAAGCGCCCCTTGGCGTCATCGTATTCGTCCACGATTTCGCGCCAGGGGGATGCCTCCCCTATTCCGGTCAGAAGCTCCCAGGGCTTGGCGTGTTGCCCGGCGGAGCCGCGCACCGGCATCAGGCGCAAAGGCCACAGCAAGACCTGGCGAAACTGCCGAACAGGGTGGGGGTCAGGCTCAGTCGACATCGCCGGATGTTCCTACGGGCTACCCCAACCGCGCCAGGTGCCGCGCAATTTGCATGCGCACCTGCGCTGGCGCAGTACCGCCCAGAATGTTGCGCGCATTGAGTGAGCCGCGCAGGCTCAGCACCTCGTACACGTCCTTTTCAATATTCGGGTTGAACTCTTGCAACACTTTCAATGGCAGTTCTGATAAATCGACTTGGTGCGAAATGGCTGCCTTTACGGCGTGGGCGACAGTTTCATGGGCGTCGCGGAAGGGAAGGCCTTTCTTGACCAGGTAGTCGGCCAGATCGGTGGCGGTGGCGTAGCCTTTGAGGGCAGCTCGTTCCATGGCTTCCGGCTTGACGGTGATGCCGCCTTCCTTCACACCGGTCACAGGATTGAGTTGGCCGCCCACCATTTCGGCAAAAATCCGCAACGTGTCCTTCAGGGTGTCCACGGTGTCAAACAGCGGTTCCTTGTCTTCCTGGTTGTCCTTGTTGTAGGCCAGGGGCTGGCCCTTCATCAACGTAATCAGGCCCATCAGGTGGCCCACCACGCGGCCGGTCTTGCCACGCGCCAGTTCGGGGACATCGGGGTTTTTCTTCTGCGGCATGATGGAGCTGCCGGTGGTGAAACGGTCGGCAATTTGGACAAAACCGAAGTTTTGGCTCATCCAAAGAATCAACTCTTCGCTGAAGCGGCTGATGTGCACCATGCACAGCGAAGCGGCGGCGGTGAACTCGATGGCAAAGTCGCGGTCGCTGACGGCATCGAGTGAGTTTTGGCAGACCTGGGGCTGGCCTTGGTCATCGACCATGCCCAAGGTGGTGGCCACGCGCTCGCGGTCCAGCGGGTAGCTGGTGCCCGCCAGTGCAGCGGCGCCCAAGGGCAATCGGTTGGTGCGGCGGCGCACATCGCTCATGCGCTCGGCATCGCGGCTGAACATCTCCACATAGGCCAGCATGTGGTGGCCAAAACTGATGGGTTGGGCCACTTGCAGGTGGGTAAAGCCGGGCAGAATGACTTCGACATTTTTCTCGGCCACTTCGATCAGTGCCTTTTGCAGGTCAGTCAACAGGCCGCCAATCAGGTCGATTTCGCCGCGCAGCCACAGGCGTACATCGGTGGCGACCTGGTCGTTTCGGGAGCGCCCGGTGTGCAGGCGTTTGCCCGCGTCACCAACCAGCTGGGTCAGACGTGCTTCGATGTTGAGGTGAACATCTTCCAGATCGAGCTTCCACTCAAAACTGCCAGCTTCGATTTCGCTCCAGATTTGTGCCATGCCTTTTTGGATGGCCGCATGGTCCGTTGCATTGATGATGCTTTGTGCCGCCAGCATGTCGGCGTGGGCCAGCGAACCGGTGATGTCGGCCTGCCAGAGGCGCTTGTCAAAAAACACGCTGGAGGTGTATCGTTTGACCAGATCGCTCATGGGCTCGGAAAAGAGCGCCGACCACGCTTGGGATTTTTTGTCGAATTGATTTTGGGGCATGAAAAACGGTTCAGATATTGGGGGCAAAATCCAGCAAACATGAAAGATACCCAAATATTATCGACGTTCCAGGAAAGTAACCCCGCGCATGCGGCAACCCAAACCGACACGGCTTTGGTGTTCGATGCTTGCCAAATGGGGGTGGTGCTGCGCGCCGTGCTGTTTGTAGAGTTGTCAGTGGGTGTGGTGGTGATGTTTGCGTCGGGCAGTTTTATGGACTGGGTGACCCGCGTGTCACTGATCACTGGCGGCGCTTTGCCGGCCACTTTGGCATGGATTTTGACGACCTGCATGGCCAAGCGCTTGCTGGCACGGATGGTGCCGGTGGTGCAGTACTTTGTGGCCGCCGTACTGGGTGCGATAGCCGGGCTCTACGGTTGCGGTTTGCTTTCCGTGTCCGGCTTGTTGGAGGGCGCGCCCTGGATGGCCAGTGCCTGTGCCGGCACCTTGTTGTCGTCGGTGCTGGTGGGTGCCTTGGTGATGCGTGCCAAGGGGCGCATGCCGGCGGACACTGCGGCGCGCTTGATCGAACTGCAGTCGCGGATACGGCCGCACTTTCTTTTTAACACCCTCAACAGCGCCATTGCGCTGGTGCGCGCAGAGCCGGCCAAGGCCGAGACGCTGCTGGAGGATTTGAGTGACCTGTTTCGCCACGCATTGATCGAGAGCAATGAATCGGTGACCTTGGCCGAGGAAATTGCTTTGGCCGAGCGCTATCTGGCGATAGAGAAGGTGCGGTTTGGCGACCGCCTGCAAGTCGAGTGGAGCCTGGACCCGGCGGCCAACTTGGCACAATTGCCGCCCTTGCTACTGCAGCCCTTGGTCGAGAATGCGGTATGTCACGGCGTTGAGCCCAGTGCCAGCGGCGCGGAGGTCAAAATTTCGACCCAACGCCGGGGCTCGGTGGTGGTGATCAAAGTGACCAATACCGTGCCGGCAGGGCAGGGGGTTAAAGGGCATGGTCTGGCGCTGCGCAACGTGCGTGAACGCTTAAGCCTGATGCACGACGTGCAGGGGCAGTTTCGCAGCGGCTTGAAAGATGGGATTTATCAAGTGCGCATGGAGGTTCCGATATGACCAATACGTCGCTGCCGAATGGCCCGCTGCGTGTCTTGGTGGTGGATGACGAGCAGTTGGCGCGGGCACGCCTGCGGACCCTGTTGTCTGATTGCAAGCAGCCCGTGGTGGATGTGGCGGGCGAGGCGTCCAACGCCGTGCAGGCAATGGAGCTATTGCAACGGGCCCGCTTTGATGTGGCACTGGTAGATGTACACATGCCCGGGGCCGATGGCCTGGCGCTGGGGCGCTCGTTGCAGTCCCTGGCCCATCCGCCCGCCTTGATTTTTGTCACAGCCTATTCCGAGCACGCAGTGCAGGCGTTTGAGTTGGAGGCGGTGGACTACCTCACCAAGCCTGTGCGTCTGGAGCGACTGCAGTCCGCCATGCAAAAGGCGGAGCGATTCTTGCAGGCGCGGGCAGGCGTGCAGCAGGCCGCCGGGTCGGATGACGTGTTGGTGATCCAGGAGCGTGGCCGCACCGAGCGGGTGCCGCTGCACCAGGTGATTTACTTCAAGGCAGAGCTGAAATACATCACCGTGCGCACCGCAGCACGCAGCTACATTCTGGACGGATCCCTCAATGATCTGGAAGAGAAATACCGTGATCGCTACATGCGCATTCACCGCAACGCACTGATCGCCCGGCGTGCCGTGCGCGCGCTGGAAAAGCATTACGATGCAGAAGAGGGCGATGGATGGGCCGTGCGCCTGGACGGCGTTAACGAGCTGCTGCTGGTATCGCGCAGGCAACTGACCAGTGTGAAAGAGTTGATTTCAAAATAAGGCCACCAACTAGGCCGCCCTACGAGTCAGCCGGTATTGCGCAAGCCCGCCGCAATCCCGTTGATCGAGATGTGAATGCCGCGCTGGACGCGCTCATCGGCCTGGCCCGCGCGGTAGCGACGCACAAGCTCCACTTGCAAGTGGTGCAGTGGGTCAATGTAAGGGAAGCGGTGGCGGATGGAGCGTTGCAAGGCGGCGTTGTTGGCCAGCCGATTTTTCTCGCCGGTGATGGTTGCCAGCGCCAGCGCGGTGCTATGCCACTCTGCTTCAATGGCAGTAAAAATCTTCTTGCGCAAACGGGCGTCGCTTACCAGTTCCGAGTAGCGCGAGGCCAGAGCCAAATCACTTTTGGCCATGACCATGTCCATGTTGGACAGCAGGGTGCGGAAAAACGGCCACTGCTTGTACATTTTTTGCAAAAGTGCTGTCCGCTCTTTGATGCTGTTGGCAGGGCCATTATGAATAAAGGCGTGTACTGCCGAGCCAAAGCCAAACCAACCTGGCAAGGTCAAGCGGCATTGGCCCCAACTGAAACCCCAGGGAATGGCCCGCAGGTCTTCGATTTTTTGCGAGGCCTTGCGCGACGCGGGACGCGAGCCGATATTGAGCTCGGCAATCTCCCGAATCGGGGTGGAGCTGAAGAAGTACTCGGTGAAACCGGTCGTGTCATAGACCAGTGCCCGGTAGGCGGACATGCTGTTTTGGGACAGTTCGGCCGCAGCTTCCAAAAAGGCTTTCGTGGCTGACTTGGTGGGCTGCAGCAGCGTCGCCTCCAGGGTGGCGGCGACCAGGGTTTCCAGATTGCGCCGGCCGATCTCCGGGTTGGCGTATTTGGAGCCAATTACCTCGCCCTGTTCAGTTAGGCGAATCTGGCCGCGCACGGTGCCTGGAGGCTGCGCCAAGATGGCCTGGTAGCTGGGGCCGCCGCCGCGGCCTACGGTGCCACCGCGTCCGTGGAACATGCGTAGCTGGATTTGGGGTGCCCCTGTGGATTTGGAATTCAGCTGGTCAAAATACTCCACCAGTGCAATCTCAGCACGGTACAGCTCCCAGTTGCTGGTAAATATGCCACCATCTTTGTTGCTGTCAGAGTAGCCCAGCATGATGTCCTGTTCAGCACCACTGCGGGTGACCAATGCGGTCACACCCGGCAAGGCGTAAAAATCCCGCATGATGGGGGCAGCATTGCGCAAGTCTTCAATGGTCTCGAACAGTGGCACCACGATCAGGTCACAAGTGGCTTGTGCATCCAGCGTGCCACACATTAGCCCAACCTCTTTTTGTAGCAGCAAGACCTCCAGCAAATCGCTGACAGTCTCGGTATGGCTGATGATGTAGTGGCGAATGGCCAGCTCACCAAAGCGCTCACGCATGACTTTGGCCATCGAGAAAATGGCCAACTCGCTCTCGGTGTGGGCCGAGTAATTGGCACCAAACACCCGCAGTGTTCGTGCGTCGTTGAGCAGGCCCAGCAGCAGTGTGCGCTTGGCCATTTCGTCCAGGCTGCTGTAGTCGGACTCTATGCGTGCGAAGGCCAGCAACTCTGCAACCACCTCTTCGTGTTTGTCCGAACTTTGGCGCAAATCGACCGTGGCCAGGTGGAATCCAAACACTTCCACAGCCCGTATCAGGGGGTGCAAGCGCTGCGCGACCAGGGCAGCCGCGTGGTTGGCTTTCAGGGAGGCCTCGATGGTGCGCAACTCGGCAATGAAGTCCTGGGCCGTTAGGTACGGGTTTTGGGGTGCGACGGCGTGGCGCGCCGCGTCGGTTCCAGTCAGACCTTTGAGGGTCGCGGCCAGGCGCGCATAGACACCGGTCAGGGCGCGGCGGTAGGGCTCATCCATGCGGTGCGCATTGTGGTCCGGCGAGCTCTCCGCCAAGGCTGTCATCTCGGGCGAGCAATCTGCCAGCATGGCAGAAATCGACAGCTCTCCGCCCAGGTAGTGCACTTCGGTCAGGTAGTGGCGTAGCGCCACTTCCGCTTGGCGGCGCAGTGCGTATTCCAGGGTTTCGGCACTGACGTTGGGGTTGCCGTCGCGGTCACCACCAATCCACTGACCCATGCGCAGAAAGCTGTGCACGGGTTGATCGCCCAGCAGCTGCTCCAGCTCGGCGTATAACTTGGGAATTTCACGAAGGAAGGTGGATTCGTAGTAGCTCAACGCATTTTCGATTTCGTCGGCCACGGTGAGCTTGCTGAACCGCAGCAAACGGGTTTGCCACAGTTGCATGACGCGGGCCCGCATGTGGGCCTCATTGTTGGCAAGTTCCTTGGGTGTCAACGCATCTTTTTTGCTGTCGAAAGTCGCCGCGAGCGTCTTGATCTCGTCCCGTGCCGTCAGCAGTTGTGCGATGTCGCGCTCCGCGTCCAGAATACTCTTGCGCTGGACTTCCGTGGGGTGTGCCGTGAGCACGGGTGAGACGTAGCTTTGGGCCAGGGTGTTGGAGATGGTTTTCGGTGAGATGCCGGCCCAGCGCAGGCGCGACATGGCGACCTCGATGCTGCCTTCCTGGGTGTCGCCAGCGCGTTCATGGATGGTCCGGCGGCGAATGTGGTGCCGGTCTTCGGCCAGGTTGGCCAGATGGCTGAAGTAGGTGAAGGCGCGGATGACGCTAACAGTCTGGTCGCCGCTCAATCCTTTAAGTAGTTTCTTCAGGGCGCGATCGGCCTCATGGTCGGCATCCCGCCGGAAGGCCACCGACAGTGTACGAATCTGTTCGATCAGCTCATAGGCCTGCACGCCTTCTTGCTCCCGGATGACATCGCCCAAAATTCTGCCCAGCAAGCGTATGTCTTCAACCAGTGGGCGTTCGTTGTCTTTTTCGCGCTTGGCAAGCGCTGCAGCGGGTGCGTTGTTCATGGCGCTCATGCTAGCATCAACGACTATCCATTGATTACAAACAGGTTACGACATTGCGCAACTATACGATCGCCACACGTGAGAGCCGCCTTGCCCTTTGGCAGGCCGAACATGTCAAAGCGCTGCTGGAGCAGCAAGGCCATACGGTGCAACTGCTGGGGATGACCACCCTTGGCGACCAGATTCTGGACCGATCGCTCAGCAAAGTTGGCGGCAAGGGTCTGTTTGTCAAAGAGCTGGAGACCGCCTTGGAGGGCGGGCAGGCCGATTTGGCCGTGCACTCGCTCAAGGATGTGCCTATGGAATTGCCTGAGGGTTTTACCTTGGCCTGCGTGATGGAGCGCGAAGACCCGCGCGATGCGTGGGTCTCCAATCGCTACGCCTCACTGGATGAGTTGCCCTTGGGTGCTGTGGTGGGAACGTCGAGCCTTAGGCGCATGGCGCTGCTACGGGCCTTACGCCCGGACCTGAAAATTGAAGCTTTGCGCGGTAACCTGGACACCCGCTTGCGCAAACTGGACGATGGCCTGTATGACGGCATAGTGCTGGCCGCAGCCGGTTTGAAGCGTCTGGGTTTGCAGGCACGTGTGCGCGCAGTGTTCGAGCCGGAGCAGATGTTGCCGGCGGCGGGTCAGGGTGCCTTGGGTATCGAGGTGCGGGCTGACCGGTCGGATGTGGTTCAAGTTTTGGCCCATTTGCTGCATTTGCCTACTTGGCTGGCGGTATCTGCCGAGCGCGCAGTGAGTCGGGTCATGGGGGGAAGCTGCTCCTTGCCCCTGGCGGCCCATGCCACGTTGGACGGTGAGGTGTTGCATATTCGGGCGGTCTGGGGTGACCCCGAAGGTATTTTGCCCTTGGTGCATGCCCAGGCCCGTGGCGTGGCGGCGAATACCGCAGCAGCAATCGCGTTGGGTGAGGATGTGGCGCGGCAACTCCAGGCGGGTGTGACAGCGCAAGGAGTCGCAGCGGTTTGACCAAGCGCGTCATTGTCACCCGGCCCAGGCAGGAAGCCCGGAAATGGGTGGACGCCTTGGCAGGCGCCGGGTACGACGCCGTGGCTTTGCCATTGATTGAAGTGTCCGCCGCGCCCGATGCCAAGGCGGTGAGGGCGCAATGGGCGCAATTGCACACCTATGACGCCGTCATGTTCGTGAGCGGCAATGCCGTAGACTACTTTTTTGAACAAAATACCACTGCAGCCCCCGTATTCACTGCGCAAGCAGCTATCAAAATAAGAGCAATGGTGACCGGGCCTGGCAGTTTTTCAGCACTCTTACGGGCCTACGCCGATCCCGCATTCATTGACGCTCCCAAGCTGCAGGCCGGCCAATACGATTCGGAAGCGCTGTGGGCAGTGGTACAAAGCCAAGTGAAACCCGGTTACCGTGTCTTGATCGTGCGGGGAGCCTCCAGCCTCGCAATGCCCACCGATGAAGGGCACGGGCGCGATTGGTTCGCCAAGCAAGTGACTGCCGCCGGGGGGCAGGTCGAATTTGTGGTCGCCTATCAGCGGCGTGGCCCGGACATGACGGAGCACGACCGGGCCCTGGTTAGTCAGTCGGCTGTGGACGGATCGGTGTGGCTGTTCAGCAGTTCTGAGGCCATTACCAATTTGGTTGCGGCTTGCCCTGATCAGTCGTGGCGGCACGCCCGGGCGCTGGTCACGCATCCGCGCATTGCGCAAGTGGCTCGGGAAGCTGGGTTTTCTGTTGTTTGCGAGTCACGGCCTCAGTTGGATTGTCTGATGGCGTCGATAGAATCGATGCAATGAACACCGAGTCCACAGTCACTGAAACTCCTGCGCTGCCTGATGTCGCCTTGGCTGCGGCACCGCTCGCTGTTACTAACAGTGTTCTCCATCGGTTCTTGCCCGTAGTGGCAGTGGTTGCGGCCGCTGGTTTGGCCAGCAGTGGCTTGCTCTGGCAGAAATTGACCAATATTCAGGAGCAATTGGCGCGCCAAAGCGCCGATGCCGGTCAGCATGCCAGCGAGGCGCGCACTACGGCAAAACAAGCGCAAGACCTGGCGATGGAGACCGCCGCCAAGTTGGCTGTGACTGAGGCGCGCTTGAGCGAGGTTTCGTTGCAGCGGACCCAGTTGGAAGAATTGATGCAAAGCCTGTCGCGTTCCCGCGACGAGAACCTGGTGGTGGATATTGAGTCCGCCATCCGCCTGGCCCAACAGCAAGCCCAGTTGGCCGGCAGTGTCGAGCCACTGCTGGGCGCGCTGAAGAGTGCAGAGTTGCGTGTCAACCGCGCGGCCCAACCCCGCCTGACTCCCTTGCAGCGGGCCATTGCGCGGGATGTGGCCCGCATCAAGGCAACCGCTGTGGCAGACACGCCAGCACTGCTGGTGAAGCTTGATGAGCTGATGTTGTTGGCCGATGACTTGCCGGTGGCTAACGCGGTCGCAGTCACCCAGACGAAGCCCGTGCTCAAGCGCAAGCCCGACGAAACCGTGCTGGGTTGGTGGACGCGTTTGGGGGTCTTGGTGCGCGAGGAAATTCAGGGCTTGGTACGCGTTAGCCGAATCGAAGAGCCACAGGCCGCCATGCTGTCGCCCGAACAGTCATTTTTCTTGCGCGAGAACCTTAAGCTCAAGCTGCTGAATGCCCGTTTGGGCTTGCTGTCCCGCCAAATTGACTCCGCGCGCTCTGACCTGGCAACTGCGGCGGCGTCCATGAACCGTTATTTTGATGCCTCATCGCGCAAAACCCAAACTGCGGCAAACCTGTTGCACCAGGTGCAAGGTCAAATGAATTCACTGCAGATTCCCCGGGTGGACGAGACCATGGCGGCCCTGGCGACCGCCGCAGCGGGGCGCTGACCATGCGCACTGTGTTGTGGTTCATGGCTTTGTTTTCGGTTGCAGTGGCCAGCGCGCTGTTTGCGGGCAACAACCAAAGCACCGTGACTGTGTTCTGGGCACCCTATCGGGTGGACTTGTCATTGAATCTGGTTTTGCTGGCGCTGACCGGTCTGTTTGTCACCCTGCATTTCGCGCTGCGTACCTTGTCCGGGCTGTTGAGCATTCCCCAGCAGGCGAGGCGCTGGCGCGTGCTGCAACGGGAGCGGTCCATTCACAGCGCGCTGCTAGATTCCTTGTCCCATTTCATGTCTGGGCGCTTTGTGCGGGCACGCAAAGCCGCCGAATTGGTTGTCTCCCTGGAGGAGTCCGTTGCGCGCAGCGGGGAGATACTGGGGTACGAAGGCCGTCTTCGCACCATTTCCCACTTGTTGGCAGCAGAGAGCGCACATGCCTTGCAGGACCGCGCCGTGCGCGATGCCCATTTTCAACTGGCTTTGGCCCATGCGGACCGGCGCGATGCCCAAGATGCCCGCGATGGCGTGCAGCTGCGCGCGGCAAGGTGGGCGTTGGATGACCGCGATGCTCCCGCTGCACTGCAATGGTTGGATCAGTTGCCTCAAGGGGCTGGCCGCCGAACGGTTGCGCTGCGCTTGCGCTTCAAAGCAGCACGCTTGGCCGGTCAGTCACGGGTCGCCCTGGAAACCGTGCGCTTGCTGACCAAACACCGTGCCTTTTCCGAGGTAGCGGGGAAGAGTATCACCAAAGGGCTGGCAATTGAGTTGATTTTGAGCGCATATGACCAAGTGCAACTACAGCGCGCCTGGGACACCTTGGATGCGGCTGAACAGCAAATCCCTGAGGTAGCACTTGAAGCGGCGGAGCGACTCTTGTCTCTAGGTAGCGCAGTGACCGTTGCGAACCAATGGTTGTTGCCCCTTTGGGAGAAGACGGTGCAACGCACCGATGCACTCACATTGCAGCAGCGCATCAGGCTGGTTCGTGCGCTGGAGCGGGGCTTTGGCTCGGAAGATGGCACACCCGATTCCGCATGGTTGACGCGCATTGAGACTGCGCAAGCGCGCGACCCGCGCGATGCGGTATTGCAATACTTGGCGGGGGTGGTCTGCATGCGCCTGAAGTTGTGGGGCAAGTCGCAACAGATGCTCAAGCAATCGTTGTCGATGATGCAAGATCCAGAGCTCAGGCGCGAGGCGTGGCGTGCCTTGGCGGGCCTGGCCGAGCAGCGCCAAGATACCAAGGCGGCCGCTGAAGCCTACCGAGAGGCGGCCAAAAGATGACGAACTCCTGATTCACGACTATTATTCGCACATGGCCACACTCATTGAACACATCATTAAACTGACCGACCATCGGGACAGGGATCTGCTGGAATTGACCTTGGCCAAAGCCTTGATTGATCTGCTGCCCATCGAACGTGTGGTGATTGCACGGGTATTGAGCGAAGAAGGCGTCAAGCGCTGGTTGGAAATTGCAACTTTGGATGCCCGGGGCGGCGGCAAGGTAGTGGATCCTATGCGGGTGGATTTCGATTCATTGCCCCTGTTGGAAGATGCCAAGGACAGGCTCAATTGCGTCCTGACGCACAGCCCAGTGGTTGTTGCCTGGGCCGGTGAAGAGGGTCCCCGCATCACCTACATTCCCTTGTTTTCGGACTCCCGTAATGACGACGAGGGGGTCATTGAGATCCATTCCGGATCGGTGTTGAAGGATGGGCAGATGCAGGCCATTGGCGAATTGCACCGCGTGTTCAAGAACATGTACAGTCTTCTGGCCTATAGCGACCGTGATGCCTTGACCGGTTTGTTGAACCGCAAGTCATTGGACGACACCTTCTACAGTGCAGTGCTGGAGGAGATGGACGATGCCCTGGATGGCCACTCCAAGGCGCTGGAGGTGCAAGCAGCCCCAGGCCAGGAACGTCGCCATCGGGTGCCACCCAATTACTGGCTGGGCACCGTCAGCGTGGATAATTTTGGCGCGATCAGTGACAAAAGTGGGCATTTGATTGCCGAAGAAGTGCTGTTGTTGGTAGCGCGGATCATGAACAACACATTCCGTACATACGACCGCATTTACCGGTTTGGCGGGGAGCAGTTTGCGGTACTGATGCACTGCCCCGATGAGGCCTTGGTACTCGCCGCTTTTGAGCGGTTCCGTGCCAATATGGAGAAGTTCAATTTCCCGCAAGTGGGGCGGGTCACCGCCTGCGGCGGCTTCACACGGATCACCGCGGACGATTCACCCAGCACTGCGCTGGAGCGTGCCGAGCGTGCGGTGGACTACGCGCAGCATCACGGCGGTAACAAAGTATTCAGCCATATTGAATTGGTAAGAAAAGGCCTTTTTGGGGATGTGCCAAAGATCGGCGCGGTAGACCTTTTCTGATTTTCGACTGACAAAAAAAGGGGCACTGTGTGCCCCTTTTTTTGTTTATGTGGAGGCCCTTATTGTCAGGGCCTCCGGCGGTCAGCCTTCAGTCGTTTGCTCGAAGGGCAGAGTCATGTTGCTCAAGTCGCGCTTGGTCTCAACCAGCACCAGGGGACTCGCTTCCAAAACCACCGGTGCGGGGCGCTCACGTGGCACATGAACCGGCTTGGGTTCTGCTGCAATCGCGGCTTGCACAGCTGCAATACGGGCTGAATCGGAGTTCACCCACTGCAATCCGGACCCTTGGGCGACCTGCTGCAACTCACCGCTTGGCAATGCATAGGACGCAACTTTTGGCATTCCACTGGTTTGCGGTGCTGCAACTTGTGGTGTTGCGACTACTGCAGTAGTCGCAACGGGTGCAGCGATCGGGGCTGCCACAGCTGCCGGTGCCACTATTACAACGGGTGCAGCTACGGGCGCAGGTGCTGCGACCGATGGGGCGGACTGCTGAGTCGTTTCCACTGGGGCTTGCGTTGGGGCTTGCTCGTTGCGATCTCCCTGGTCGGCGCGGTCACCGCGATCGGTGCGTGGAGCACGTTCGCGGCCATAGCGGTCGCGTGAACGTGGGCCACGTCCGTCCGCGTTCTCGTTGCGGGGCGAAGGTGCCGCACCGTCGGCCATGGACTGCTGTGTTGCGCCAGTTTGATCCGCGTTGTCGCTGTCGGCTTCTGCAAAACCCAGTTGTACTTGGTTAGCGTCACCATTGGCGTTTCTGCCGGCGTCGTCCTGGCGAGGACCACGGTCGTTGCGACCCCGTCCACCGCGACCACCGCGACCACCACGGCCTTCGCGACCCTCGGTGCGGTTGGCGTCGGCTTCACCCTCCGTGGGGCCGTTGCCACGCACTTCAGCGGGTGCATCGGTGCGTGCTTCATTACGCACATCAGCGCGCGGCTCGTTGCGCTCGGGGTTGTCACTGCGTTCGCCACCACGCGCTGGGCGGTTGCCGCGCTCAGGGCGTGGGCCGCGCTCAGGGCGTGGCTCGTTGCGTGCGATGTCCTGGGGTGCGTTGGCGCTGTCCATGGATGGCGCTGCCGCGTTCATTCCCATGTTGTTGACCGGTTTGCCTTCGGCGTCAAAACGCTCGCGCTGCGCACCGCCTTGGCCTTCTGGGCGACCACCACGGCCACCGCGACCACCACGGCCACCGCGTCCGTCACCACGACCGCCTTCGCTGCGACCTTCAGGGCGAGGCCCACGTCCGTCAGTACGACCATCTGGGCGTCCATCGGTTCGACCTTCTGCCGAACGACCGCCATTGCGGTTGCCGTCGCGGCCATTGCGACCGTCGCGCTTGTCATCTGGTTTGGGTGCCGGTGCGGGAGCAACTTTGGCCGGTGCCGGCGTGTCTTCTCCGGCAAACAGGCTCTTGATCCATCCGAAAAACCCGGTGCTGGCCGGTGCCTGGGCTGCTACCACTGGGCGAGCTGCGGGTGCCGTAACCTGGGGCTTGGCAGCTTCGGGCTTGGGCACCGAAATAGGTGCCGGCGCGTCAGGCAACACACCCTTGATGATGGGGGTTTGCTTGTTGGTAGGCTCTTGCGACCGGCGTGTCACCGAAGTGGGATCTTCGATTTCGTCGGCCATTTTGTAGCTGGCTTCGATGTGGTCCAGGCGCGGATCGTCGTGCTTCAGGCGTTCCAGGCGGTAATTGGGGGTTTCCAGGGTCTTGTTGGGCACCATCAGCACGTTGATGCGCTGTTTCAACTCGATCTTGGCGATCTCGGTGCGCTTTTCGTTCAGCAGGAACGAAGCCACGTCCACTGGAACTTGGCACAGCACGGACGCTGTGTTGTCCTTGAGCGACTCTTCCTGAATGATCCGCAGAATCTGAAGCGCACTGGACTCGGTGTCACGGATGTGGCCAGAGCCACCGCAACGGGGGCAGGGGATAGATGCACCTTCCGACAGCGCAGGGCGCAGGCGTTGGCGGCTCATTTCCATCAGGCCGAACTTGCTGATAGTGCCGAACTGCACACGGGCACGGTCTTGGCGCAGCGCATCGCGCAGGCGGTTTTCCACGTCGCGGCGGTTGCGGGACTCTTCCATGTCGATAAAGTCGATCACGATCAGACCACCCAAGTCGCGCAGACGCATCTGGCGCGCCACTTCGTCAGCGGCTTCCAGGTTGGTGCGGGTGGCGGTTTCTTCGATGTCGCTGCCCTTGATCGCGCGGGCCGAGTTCACGTCCACGGAGACCAAAGCCTCGGTGTGGTCGATCACGATGGCGCCGCCGGAGGGCAGTTGCACGGTGCGTGCGTAAGCGGATTCGATCTGGTGTTCGATCTGGAAGCGGCTGAACAGCGGCGCATCGTCACGGTAGCGCTTCACGCGGGCAGCGTGCTCGGGCATGACGTGGGCCATGAACTGCTGCGCTTGTTCGTACACGTCATCGGTGTCGATCAGGATGTCGCCGATGTCGTTGTTGAAGTAGTCGCGAATGGCGCGAATCACCAAGCTCGACTCTTGGTAAATCAGGTACGCGCCTTTGCCCCCTTTGGCTGCACCGTCAATGGCGCTCCACAGCTTGAGCAGGTAGTTCAGGTCCCACTGCAGCTCGGGCGCTGCGCGTCCAATGCCAGCGGTGCGGGCAATGATGGACATGCCGTTGGGATATTCCAACTGGTCAAGGGCCTCCTTGAGTTCAGCGCGGTCATCGCCTTCGATGCGGCGGCTGACACCGCCGCCGCGTGGGTTGTTTGGCATCAGCACCACATAGCGGCCTGCCAGTGACACAAAGGTGGTCAGCGCCGCGCCCTTGTTGCCACGTTCTTCTTTTTCCACTTGCACTAGCAGTTCTTGGCCTTCGCGAATCGCATCCTGGATGCGAGCTTGGCTGACGGCCACGCCTTGCTGGAAGTAGGTCTTTGAGATTTCCTTGAATGGCAAGAAGCCGTGGCGGTCTTCGCCGTAGTCGACAAAGCAGGCTTCCAAGGACGGCTCGACGCGTGTGACGACGGCCTTGTAAATGTTCCCCTTGCGCTGTTCGCGCCCTTCAATTTCGATTTCGTAGTCGAGGAGTTTTTGTCCGTCGACAATGGCCAAGCGGCGTTCTTCAGCCTGCGTAGCGTTAATAAGCATCCGTTTCATGGATTGCATCCTTCATCAATAAGCACATGCTCCCAATGAGCAAACGACGCCTGAACTGATGAATTGAAGTGAGGTGGAATTGCCGGAGAACTTCGACTTACACGAGGTGTCGGAGCATTGGCGCGTGGATGGGGACGAGGGGGTGCGTTAGTGCGCCTGCTATCGAATTAATAGCTGGCTGCGCCCTATTCACGGGCGCCGAAGGCTGATTCATGCCAAAAATCGGCGCGAAAACGCACCGCAGGCACAACATTATCAAACGCATCAACACAAACATCTCGTTTCATTCCGCTCACAGACGAGGAGTCTGCAAGCTTTGGGTATTCCGTATCAGGTTTTCAATTCATCGGCTTGACCGCGTTGTTTGCAGGCCATCACAGGCATTTGGCGTGTGATTTACGTGCAGTACAACCCGGCGGCATCGACCTTCTGGCGTGGCAGCAAATGGGCGGTGGACTAAACTCCAGCTAAATCAACCACTTACAGCACAACGCTAGTGAAACACATTATAGAGTGCAATCCCAATGCCCCTGGCCCGCAAGTGAAATCGGTCACGATTGAAGAGGACGACGCCGGCCAGCGCCTGGATAACTTTTTGATGCGCCATCTCAAAGGTGTGCCCAAGACCCATGTCTACCGCATCATCCGCAGTGGCGAGGTGCGCATCAATAAGGGCCGCGCCAGCGCGGACACCCGGGTTCAGGCGGGCGATGTGGTGCGCCTGCCGCCGGTGCGAATATCCGAGCGCGTGGCGGAAAAGTCAACGGCCATGGCAGCCCAGGTCGCCAGCCACGCACCGGCCAAGGATTTCGCGGTGCTGTTTGAGGATGACAGTATGTTGGCCATCAACAAGCCCGCGGGAGTGGCCGTACACGGGGGGTCAGGTGTGAGTTTTGGGGTGATTGAACAGTTGCGCATGGCCCGCCCGCAGGCTAAATTTCTGGAACTGGTACACCGCTTGGACCGAGAGACCAGTGGCATTTTGCTGGTGGCCAAGAAGCGCAGTGCGCTGACCAACCTGCAAAACCAGTTCCGAGAGCGGGAAACGGGTAAAACTTACCTGGCCTTGGTGCTGGGGCGGTGGCCGAGCAACAAAAAAGTGCTGGACAAGTCTTTGCACAAGTACTTGCTGGACGAAAAAGCCGGAGTGCCTGGCTCGGGCGAGCGTCGGGTCAAGGTCGTTGCTAGGGATGACCCAAACGGTATGCCGTCCTTGACCTTGGTCAAGGTGTTGACTGCCTCGAGCGCGCCCACCGAGGGTGGTCTAGGCTACTCGCTGCTGGAGGTGACACTCAAAACTGGCCGCACCCACCAGATCCGCGTGCACTTGGCTTCCGAAGGCTTGCCAATTGCCGGGGACGACAAATACGGCGATTTTGACCATAACAAGGCGCTGGCCCGGGCGGTGGGCAGTGCATCGCTTAAACGCATGTTCTTGCATGCCTGGCGCTTCCAATGCAGCCATCCCGTGACGGGGGAGCGGCTGGAATTGCGTGCCGATCTGCCGCCGGAGTTGGCGCAGTTTCTTGGGTATGTGCTACCTGACGCCCCCATTACCAGCCACTCCGTTGATGCCAATGAACCACAGAAAGCCCCGCTATGACTTCACCAACCTCTCCCGTGCGTGCCCGCCAGTTTGACCTGATTGCGTTCGACTGGGATGGAACCCTGTTTGATTCCACGGGCATCATTACCCGCTGCATTCAGCTGGCGGTGGGTGACGTCGGCGGGACAATCCCCAGCGACCAGGATGCGGCCTATGTGATCGGCTTGGGCTTAATGCAGGCCTTGGCCCACGCCGCGCCCGACGTGCCCAAGGCCAAATACCCTGAGTTGGGTGCACGCTACAAGCACCATTACACCGCGCACCAAAACGACATTAGCCTGTTCAAAGGTGTGTTGGAAATGCTGGCCGACCTGAAAGCGCGCCAGCACTGGTTGGCGGTGGCCACCGGCAAGAGTCGACCCGGGCTCAACGAGGTCTTGCAGGCGGTGGAGTTACAAGGCGTGTTCCACGCCTCCAGGACCGCAGACGAAACGGCGGGCAAACCCCATCCGCTGATGCTGGAGGAGTTGATGCTGGAGTTCGGCGTCGCGCCGGACCGGGTGCTCATGATTGGCGACACTACGCATGATCTGCAAATGGCAATGAACGCCGGTTGCCCTAGCGTGGGCGTGAGTTACGGAGCCCATGAGCCTGCTGCATTTGATGCGCTGAACCCCCGGTTTGTGGCCCACTCCGTGCAGCAATTGCACGCGTGGCTACTGGCCAACGCCTGATTTGGGGGCCGGGCGATGAATTCCGTGCCAGAACAGATTCCCTTGTGCAATGGTTCAGACCTGAAAAATGGTGGCGAAGCGGTGCCGTTTGATGTGGTTTACTGCGGCCAAACGTGCCGTGGGTTTGCCATTCGGTTTGAGGATCGTGCCCACGCCTACCTCAACCGCTGTGCCCATGTCCCAATGGAGATGGACTACCAGCCCAACCGTTTTTTCGACTCTACCGGCCAATGGCTGGTGTGTGCCACCCACGGTGCCACCTACCGACCCGAAACGGGTGAGTGCAGTGGCGGGCCTTGCCGAGGTGGGCTGGTCAGAATCGCATTGACCGAGGCCGATGGCGTCGTGCACTGGCATACTTCCCACATCCTGAAACCTATTGAGTTCTGAAATGACTGATTTTTCACCCTCCCCAGCCCCAGAATCTACGTCAAATCCGGCTCAAGCCCCCGTAGAACCTGCGCAAACAGCTATAAAAAGCATAGCGGATTCAGCCCCGTCCGGTGCACCCGGTTGGGAGCGTGCAACGCTTGAAAAGCTGGCGATGGCGGCGATTGAAGAGCAGCGCCAGGGCCGGCGCTGGCGCAACGGCATCCGCTTGGCGTGGCTGGTCTTCTTGGTAATTTTGGTGTGGTTCGGCATGGAGCGCGGCGGCACGGCGACCGACGTGTCCAAGCCGCACACGGCGGTGGTGGAGATCAAGGGCGAAATTGCGGCAGGCGGGGAGGCCAGCGCCGAATTGGTCGTGGCCGCCATGCGCGGCGCCTTTGAAGACGAGGGCGCGCAGGCCGTGGTGCTGTTGATCAACTCGCCCGGTGGTAGCCCGGTGCAGGCCGGCATCATCAACGACGAAATTCGCCGCCTTAAAGCCAAGCACAACAAGCCGGTTTATGCCGTGGTGGAGGAGACCTGTGCATCGGCTGCGTATTACATCGCCGTGGGGGCCGACCAGATATTTGTCGACAAGGCCAGCATCGTGGGCAGTATCGGGGTACTGATGGACGGTTTCGGCTTCACCGGGCTGATGGACAAACTGGGCGTTGAACGGCGCTTGATGACGGCGGGAGAAAACAAAGGCTTCATGGACCCGTTTAGCCCGCAGACCGAAAAGCAACGGGTATTTGCCCAAGCCATGCTGGACCAGATTCACCAGCAATTCATCGCCGTGGTCAAGGCCGGTCGCGGCAAGCGCCTGAAAGAAACGCCCGAAACCTTCAGCGGGCTGTTCTGGACCGGACAGCAGGCCATCGAAATGGGGCTGGCGGATCAGTTGGGTAATTTGGACTTCGTGGCCCGAGAAGTGGTCAAGGCCGAAGAACTCATCGACTACACCCGGCGTGACAACGTGGCAGAGCGCTTGGTCAAGCGTTTTGGCGCATCCATAGGCCAGGGCGCAGCCCACGCACTTCAGACCCTGCCGGCACTGCGCTAACGTCTCTCAGCACCCGATGGCAAACACCGTTGGCGTGGCGTTGTCCAATGTCCACGCCTTGTGTTTCCAGTTTTTCGCAAGATCACTGCGGCAGGTGGCAAGGTCCAGCGTCAGGCCGCTAGACGTTGCGAGCCGGGTGTTGGCTTGCAGGCCTTGTACCAGCGCTTGCAGCATGGCTGCATTGCGGTAAGGCGTTTCAATAAACAACTGGGTTTGTCCGGTCTTGAGCGCCAGGGATTCAAGCTCCCGGATTTTTTGGCTGCGTTCGGCCGGTGCAGTGGGCAAATACCCAACGAACGCAAAGTTCTGTCCGTTCAATCCACTGGCCGCCAGTGCCAGCAACAGGGATACAGGCCCCACCAGCGGCACCACGCGCACCCCCAGGTCGTGCGCAGCACGCACCACCGAAGAGCCCGGGTCCGCCACGGCGGGCATGCCGGCTTCACTGACCAAGCCAACGTTCTCTCTTTTAAGCGCTGCGGCGAGCAAATACCGGGCATCAAAGCCGCCTTGGTGGTCGCCCTTTTTATGCACTTCGCGGGGCAACTCCTGAATATCCATCGTTTGCAACGGTTCGCACAGAGGGTGGATTTCACCAACGCGTTTGAGGTAGGCGCGGGTGGACTTGGCGTTTTCACACACCCAGTGGCGCAGCGTTGCCGCTACCTCCAGGGTGCCAGTGGGCATCACCCGGCCGAGCGGTGCCTGGCTCGTGCAGCCAAAGTCCAGTGGAGCGGGCACCAGATACAGCGTTCCAAGGCGGGCGGCACCTGCATTCGTATTCGCGGCAGCGGTCATGACCTGGCCCGTGGCGTTGGTATCAAAGTAATCCCGGCGGCCCGCAGCATCTGGCTGGTGCGGATCAGCGGCAGCCCTACCAGGGCCGTGGGATCGTCGTTTTCAATGGATTCCAGCAGCGTGATGCCCAGTCCTTCGCTTTTGGCGCTGCCCGCGCAGTCATAGGGCTGTTCCGCCTGCAAATAGAGCTCGATTTCTTCATCGCTCAGCATCCGAAACCTGACCTTGACCGGAGCCAAGGCCTGTTGGCAAAAACCGCTTTGCAGGCAAACCACGGCCACTGCCGTTTGAAAGATGACGGTTTTACCGCGCATTTTCTGCAGTTGAGCCACGGCACGGGCATGGCTGCCTGGCTTGCCCAGGGCGCAGCCATCCAGGTCAGCAACCTGATCGGCGCCGATTACCACGCAATCCGGAAAACGGGCCGCTACGGCCTGCGCTTTGGCCAGCGCCAAACGCCCGGCAAGGGCGTCTGGTGCCTCGCCAGCGCGCGGTGCTTCATCGACATGCGGCGATTCCACGGCGTACGGTATGCGCAGGCGGTCCAATAGTTCGCGTCGGTAAACCGAGGTCGACCCAAGGATGAGTTTTCTGTTTGAGGTGGCGGTCATGGCCCCGATTCTCTTACACTGCGTGCATGAAAAATGATTTTGTAGCCAAGCACCTGAATGTCGAAGCCTTTGCCAAAGGCGCTGGCAAGTTGGCCGGTGAAGATCGTCTGGCGCGCTTTGATCGATTGCTGGAGGAAACCCTGGGTCTTGGCGCCGAGACGCCCGTGAGCTATTTGGTTCGAGGTGAGGTCGTTCGTGAGGGGGAGCCCAGTGAGGAAATCTGGCTGCATTTGGAGGTCCAGGTGGTGTTGCCCCTGACCTGCCAGCGCTGCCTGGGTCCCGTAGAGGTGCCTGTTTCGGTTGAGCGAAGCTTTCGATTTGTTGCGACCGAGGAATTGGCCGCAGCCCAAGACGAAGATGCGGAAGAGGATGTCCTGGTGCTAAGCCGCGAATTGAACTTATTGGAGTTGATGGAAGACGAGCTCCTCATGGCGCTGCCCGCCGTGCCCAAGCATGAGGTCTGCCCCGTTTCGGTAAAACTGCAGGTTGCCGACGTCGATTTTGTGGATGAGCCGGAACAAAAGCCAAATCCGTTCGCCGTTTTGGGGCAGCTCAAGAAGCCGCCTCTTGCCTAGTTGGCTCAGTTTGGGCTATAATCTGAGGCTTCGCGCTTTGAATTGAGAGGCGCTTTTTACTAACCTTTTAAGTGTTGCGGTTTGTGCAGCACTTTCGCCTAGGAGCGAATCATGGCTGTCCAGCAAAACAAAAAATCCCCTTCCAAGCGCGGTATGCACCGTTCGCACAATGCTCTGGTTGTTCCAGGCATCGCGGTGGAGTCCACCACAGGTGAAATCCATTTGCGTCACCACATCAGCCCTACCGGTTTTTACCGTGGACGCAAGGTGTTGAAGACAAAATCTGAAGCCTGAACCTCGTAGTTCACGCAAAGCCCGAAGCTGCAGGTTCTGTAGCGACGGGCTTTTCTCATTTTTGCTGCCTGTATTTCTTTGACTTCTCATATTTTTGGGTGACTGCCCCATGATCACAATCGCTGTTGACTGCATGGGAGGGGACCACGGCCCCAAGGTCACGTTACCTGCTTGTCGGCTCTTTTTGGAGCAGCACGCCGACGTATCCCTGATTTTGGTGGGTTTGCCAGATCAGGTGGGTGGCTTTTCGCATCCGCGCGCAAGCTTCGTGCTGGCCAGCGAGGTGGTGGAGATGGATGATCCTTTGGAAATCGCGTTGCGAAAGAAGAAGGATTCGTCCATGCGTGTTTCGATTCAGCAGGTGAAAGATGGTGTAGCCCATGCCGCAGTCTCTGCGGGCAATACGGGTGCACTGATGGCTATTTCCCGTTACCTTCTCAAAACACTGGACGGCATTGAGCGTCCGGCACTGGCAGGGCAGATTCCCAACGCGACGGGCGGTGCCACGACTGTGCTGGATTTGGGTGCCAATGTGGATTGTTCTGCCCTGCATTTGCTGCAATTCGCGGTGATGGGTTCTGCTTTGGTCTCGGTTCTGAGTGGCCAAGAGGCTCCGACTGTTGGCTTGTTGAATATTGGTCAAGAAGCAATCAAGGGCAATGAAACCATCAAAAAAGCGGGCGAACTGTTGCGTTCTGCTGCTAAATCCGGCGATTTGAACTTCTTTGGAAATGTCGAGGGAAATGACATTTTCAAAGGCACGGTGGACATTGTTGTGTGCGATGGATTCGTGGGCAATGTTGCCTTAAAAACCAGCGAAGGGCTCGCGTCCATGATGGGCTCTTTTTTGAAGGCAGAGTTTTCTCGTAACGTAGTGACGAAATTTGCAGCGATTGCCGCTTATTCCGTTCTAAAAGCCTTTAAAAATCGGGTTGATCACCGCCGCTACAACGGTGTTGCGTTGCTGGGTCTGCGCGGCCTTGTGTTCAAGAGCCATGGTTCCGCGGATGTCATGGCATTCGGCAATGCATTGAACCGGGCGTATGATGCAGCCCGAAACAACTTACTTGACCTTGTCCGGGTTCGTATCGCTCACGCGGCGCCTTTATTGGCAGCTGCAGACGCTGTGCGTTAATTTGATCCAGGTCAGTCGCCCAAAATGAGACGTTATTCCCGAATCACTGGCACAGGAAGCTATTTGCCTCCGCGCAGGCTGTCCAATGCAGATTTGGTATCCGAATTAGCCGCCCAGGGCGTGGAGTCCTCGGATGACTGGATTGTGGAGCGTACCGGCATTCGAGCCAGGCATTTCGTTGAGGCGGGCGTATACAGCAGCGACCTGGGGTTTGAAGCTGCAAAAAATGCGCTGCAGGCCGCCGGGTGCAGCGCACAAGATATTGACCTCATCATTGTTGCCACTTCAACACCGGACATGGTGTTTCCGTCAACCGCGTGCATTTTGCAAAACAAGCTGGGCGCCAATGGCTGCCCCGCTTTTGACGTACAGGCGGTGTGCAGTGGCTTCATATATGCATTGACCATTGCCGACTCCATGATTCGGACCGGCGCTGCCAACCGTGCGCTGATCGTGGGTGCCGAAGTCTTCTCTCGCCTCCTGGATTTCAAGGACCGAACCACTTGTGTTCTATTTGGTGACGGCGCAGGTGCCGTGGTGCTGGAATCGTCTGCCAAGCCTGGCATTCTTGCCAGCGATTTGCATGCAGATGGCAAGCACGTAGGTATCTTGTGTGTGCCAGGCCATGTGTCCGGTGGCGTTGCACTTGGGGACCCGCTGCTCAAAATGGATGGCCAAGCGGTTTTCAAGTTGGCGGTGGGTGTGCTGGAAGATGCCGCGCGTGCGGTGCTTGAAAAAGCCGGGAAAACAGAGGCGGATATCGACTGGATGATCCCTCATCAGGCCAATATCCGCATTATGCAAAGTACGGCCAAGCGCCTGAAAGTACCGATGGACAAGGTGGTTGTGACCGTGGATCAGCACGGCAACACGTCCGCTGCCTCGATTCCATTGGCGTTGGATTCAGCGGTGCGCAGCGGTAAGGTAAAACCGGGTGAGACGCTGCTGCTCGAAGGCGTTGGCGGTGGCTTCACCTGGGGCGCTGTGCTCCTTAATTTATAGCTGCTTGCGCAATATCCATAAGGGCTACAGGCCTTTTTTGCTTAAAATCCATCCATGAAACAATTTGCTTTTATTTTTCCGGGCCAAGGCTCGCAATCGGTCGGAATGCTGGACGCTTGGGGTGACAACCCAGTTGTGGCGCAAACTCTGGCGGAGGCCTCGGATGCGCTGGGGGAAGACCTAGCCAAGCTGATTCATGAAGGTCCCAAGGACGTACTGGCGTTGACGACCAATACCCAGCCGGTCATGCTGGTGGCGGGTGTTGCCAATTACCGGGTGTGGATGTCCGAGGTGGGCGTAGCACCGGCGGCGGTGGCGGGACATTCCCTTGGCGAATATTCAGCGCTGGTCGCGGCGGGTGTTCTCACCTTGACGCAGGCAGCTCCCCTGGTTCGTCTGCGTGCGCAAGCGATGCAAGAAGCGGTGCCGGTCGGCGTGGGCGCCATGGCCGCAATTTTGGGGATGGATGCGTTGCGTGTTGCGGCCGGTTGCGCTGAAGTAACCCAGTCATTTGGCCCGGGTTCTGCCGAGGTGGTTGAAGCCGTCAACTTCAATGATCCTGCACAAACAGTGATTGCCGGCAGCAAGGCCGCAGTCGAAAAAGCATGTGAAGTACTCAAAGCCAACGGTGCCAAGCGCGCCTTGCCATTGCCCGTGTCAGCACCATTCCATTCCAGTTTGATGAAGCCGGCTGCGGAAAAATTGAAGGCGCGCTTGGCCCGCATGGAGTTCGCCGCGCCACAAATCCCGCTGGTCAACAATATTGATGTGGCTGTGGAGGTGGACGCGGACCGTATTCGCGATGCGCTGTACCGCCAGGCCTTTGGTCCGGTGCGCTGGGTTGAGTGTGTGCAAGCCCTGAAGGCGCGTGGTTTGGCTACGTTGGTCGAGTGCGGACCTGGCAAAGTGTTGGCTGGTATGGTCAAACGCATTGACCCCGAACTGGCGGGTTTCCCCCTGCTGGACCCCTCCAGTCTGGCAGATCTCAAAGGAATTTTGGCATGAGCGATATCAAGTTTGAAGGGCAAGTGGCGCTGGTGACGGGTGCATCGCGTGGCATCGGTGCCGCAATCGCCCAGGAGTTGGCGGCCAAAGGACTCAAAGTTATCGGAACCGCAACCACGGACGCCGGTGCGCAAACAATTCGTGCAGCGCTGTCGGCCTACCTGGGTTGCGATGGACGCACACTGAACGTGACCGATGGTGTCGCTGGCGACGCATTGGTGGAAGCACTTGTCAGGGAGTACGGTAGCCTGCATGTGCTGGTGAACAATGCCGGAATCACCCGTGATAACCTGGCCATGCGCATGAAGGATGATGACTGGGATGCCGTGGTGGACACCAACCTGAAAGGCGTGTTTCGCATGAGCCGCGCCGTGATGCGCACCATGATGAAGCAGCGCTACGGGCGCATCATCAACATCACTTCAGTGGTTGGTGCGTCAGGGAACCCAGGTCAGGCTAACTACGCCGCCGCAAAGGCGGGCGTGGCCGGAATGACCCGCGCATTGGCGCGTGAGTTGGGCTCGCGCAACATCACGGTTAACTGCATCGCCCCAGGATTTATTGAGACCGATATGACGGCAAGCCTGCCGGAAGATCAACACAAGGCGCTGCTGGGCCAGATACCATTGGGACATCTCGGCAAGCCCGCAGACATTGCACATGCGGTCGCGTATCTCGCCTCGCCCTTCGCGTCCTACGTGACCGGGCAAGAGTTACACGTCAATGGTGGCATGTACATGTAAGGTGCAGAAATCAAGCCGATTTGTCCGTTCGGCTACCTGCTTAGGGTTCAGACTCTAAGGCCGGGTAAAATCACGGATTCATTCACAACCCTCAGAGGGAACCCATGAGCGATATTGAAGTCCGCGTCAAAAAAATCATTGCCGAGCAACTCGGTGTTGAAGAATCCCAAGTAACCAACGAGAAAGCCTTTGTGGCCGATCTGGGTGCTGATTCACTCGACACCGTGGAATTGGTGATGGCCCTGGAAGATGAGTTCGGCATTGAAATTCCGGACGAAGATGCGGAAAAAATCAATACCGTACAGAACGCAATTGATTACGCTAACACGCACAAGAAGGCGTAATTGATCGCCTGCGGTGCTTTTGTGCCGCGCGGGCCAGTGGTCGGAGGGGTATTAATCCTCTCTCGCTGGCCAGCCTTCACTTGTATTAGTCGCCGTGGTACACGGTGTTTTATTGACGAACCACTGAAAATTTGATTTCTATGTCACGTCGTCGCGTTGTTGTCACCGGTTTAGGTTGTGTCAGTCCCGTAGGAAATACGGTTGAAGAGTCGTGGGCAAACTTGCTCGCAGGCAAATCCGGTATTGATTTAATCACCCGATTTGATGCATCTGCTTTTTCCTGCAAGATCGCAGGCGAAGTTAAGAATTTCAATCTGGATTCCTACATTGCGCCCAAAGAAGCGCGGGCAATGGACACTTTTATACATTACGGCATCGCCGCTGCGGTGCAAGCCGTAGCAGATGCCGGGTTGCCCACAGGCGACGCACTCGGTGAAGAGGAGGCCACACGCATTGGATGCGTCATTGGCTCCGGCATCGGTGGACTCCCCATGATTGAGGGAACCCATACTGAATACACGAATCGGGGTCCCCGTCGTATATCACCCTTCTTTGTTCCATCAACCATCATCAACATGACCGCGGGTCATGTGTCCATGCGTTTTGGTTTCAAGGGCCCCAACATCGCCATCGTGACGGCCTGCACCACGAGCTTGCATTGCATTGGTGAAGCCGGACGCATGATTGAATACGGGGATGCCGATGTGATGATTGCGGGCGGCTCTGAAGCGACTGTGTCACCCTTGGGCATTGGCGGTTTTGCCGCGATGCGGGCACTGAGCACGCGCAATGATGACCCGACCACGGCCTCGCGCCCCTGGGACAAGGATCGCGATGGTTTTGTGTTGGGCGAAGGTGGCGGTGTGGTTGTGCTCGAGGAGTACGAGCATGCGAAAGCACGCGGTGCAAAGATTTATGCCGAGTTGGCTGGCTTTGGTATGAGTGGCGACGCCGGGCACATGACTGCTCCCAACCTCGACGGCCCGCGTCGGGCCATGCTGAGCGCAATGCGCAATGCGGGGGTAAATGCGGACCAGGTGGACTATTTGAATGCCCATGGCACCTCGACCCCCTTGGGCGACCTCAATGAGAGCAATGCAATCAAGGCGGCTTTGGGGGACCATGCCAAGAAGATCGTCGTGAATTCCACGAAGTCCATGACGGGTCATTTATTGGGCGGCGCGGGTGGTGTTGAGTCGGTATTTACGATTCTTGCGCTGTACCACCAGAAAAGTCCGCCGACGATCAATATTTTCAACCAGGATCCGGAATGCGATCTGGACTACTGTGCCAACGTGGCGCGGGATATGTCGATTGAAATCGCAGTCAAGAATAACTTTGGTTTTGGTGGAACCAATGGAACACTGGTGTTCAAACGCATCTGAACAGTCTGACCAGTTGCTACCGATCTGTTTTCCGAGTAGTCGGCATGCACTTGGCTCCAGCGGTTGGTTTTACAGTTGTCAGATCCTCGTGGCATTTGTGCGCCATTGTCGTGCTGTGGTCGCTAGGACTAGGGGTTGCGGTGCTATTAGTTCGAACAACCTCTTTGGGACTTGATGCGCAGTTCTTGCTGACCGCTTGCTGGATGTTGGCGGGATTCATCTCTTTGCATGGCTGGAAGAATTTTTCACCCACTCACTTGCAGTGGGACGGGCAGCGGTGGCTGATGTCGGGTTGGGACGGTGTAAACACACTGCATCTCGACTTGCTGCTGGATTTTCAAAACCTGATGCTGGTTCGCGTGCGCGAAAAGTCCATGCGACCCGTCTGGCTCTGGCTGGAGCCGGCGTTGCCGGACGTCCAATGGCTTGCTCTGCGCCGAGCCGTCGTGGCAGTTGAGCGAGTACACAAGCCCGACAGCGCCTCTAATTCACCCCTCCAGCTTGGAGAGCATCCTTGAGTGAAGACATGACGCCTGCGCCCCAGGATTCGGACCTGCTGCTGGTTCAGCGCACAGTTGCAGGGGATCAGCGTGCCTACGGTTTATTGGTTTTGAAATACCAACGCCGCATTCAGCGCCTGATAGGGCGCATGGTGCGCGATGTCGACCTGGTTGAGGACATAGCGCAGGAGACTTTTATTCGGGCCTATCGTGCTTTGCACCAATTTCGCGGTGACGCCCAGTTCTATACCTGGCTGTACCGTATCGCAGTGAACACCGCCAGGCGGTCGCTTCTGGACCTCAAGCGCAACCCGACCGTCTCCGAAAATTTCCAAGGCTCCGATGAAGAAGATGAAACTTATTGGCGCAAGGCTGACCCAATCAGCGACGAGACGCCGGAGTCTTTGTTGGCAGCCAAAGAGATTGCGGGAGTTGTGAATGCTGCATTGGATGAGTTGCCCAGCGATTTGCGGTTGGCAATTACTTTGCGGGAGATTGAGGGATTGAGTTATGAAGACATTGCGAGCGCGATGGCTTGTCCGATTGGGACCGTTCGCTCCCGAATCTTCCGAGCCCGCGAGGCCATTTCTGCGAAAGTCAAGCCGCTGTTGGAAAAACAAACGGGGAAACGCTGGTGAGGGATGTTGATATGAATGAGCCACACGCCGCCGTTGCCGAACGGATTTCTGCGCTGACAGACGGTCAACTTGACGGGATTGAGTTCGCGCAGGCGATGACGGATTTGCACCGCGACCCGCTGGCGGCGTCCACATGGCGGGTCTATCACATCTTAGGTGACATCTTGCGAGATCGCGAGCCATTTCAGATGCCCAGTGATCTGGTATTTTTGGAAAGATTTGAAAAGCGCCTTGCCGCAGAGCCAAACTGGCCCACGCTTAGCGGTCAGGAGGGCGGCGTCGCTCAAGCCAATACCATGCCCGATACCACGGTGTCGATGCCGGGTGGGGCAGCGGTTGCCAACGCGTCGGTGTTCCGTTGGAAGATGTTGGCGGGCGGGCTCAGCACGGTTTTGATTGGAGTGGTGGGTGTAACCCTTTGGGGTCAATCCGAAGTTCAGACATCAGTTCAAACATCAGTTCTGACTACTATGCCGTCTGTGCAAAGTGTGGACGCGCCGCAGTTCGTTGTTAAAGAGTTTGACGCTGGATTCATGGTCCGGGATCCGCAGCTGGACGAACTGATGGCTGCACACCAGCAATTTGGCGGGCATTCCGCTTTGCAGGTTCCCACCGGTTTTTTGCGCAATGCCACTTTTAAGGAGCCCCCGCGGTGAATGCGTTGACATCTGCATCGCGGTGCCTTGTTGCGGCCCTGTTTTTTATCTTGGGCTGTGGGAGTTCTCTCGCACAGACCGTCGTGCCTGAACCGTCAATCGGCTCTTGGCTGGCGCGTACCCATGAGGCATCACGCCAGCGCGCTTATGCCGGAACATTCGTCGTGTCCAGTGGCGGTGTCATGGCCAGTGCCAAGATTTGGCATGTCTGCGATGGCATCCAGCAAATGGAACGCGTGGAAGCGTTGACGGGTGCGCCAAGATCGACATTCCGTCACGGCGACCAAGTGGTCACCTTTCTAACTGAGTCCAAGGTGGTGGTTTCGCAAAAGCGCGACGCGTTGGGTTCATTTCCTGGCTTGTTGAAAACAAGTGAAGTTGACGTTGCCAACTTCTATCTACTGAAAGAAAAGGGCAGTGAACGGGTCGCGGGTTTCGATGCGGATGTCGTCCAGCTGGCGCCGAAAGATCGCATGCGTTACGGCTACCGGGTTTGGAGCGAAAAGAAGACCGGCTTGGTGATTCAGTTGCAAACACTGGATATGCATGGACGGGTGCTGGAGCAGTCGGCTTTTTCAGAGTTGCAGCTGGACGCGCCCGTGGAGATGGGTCAATTGACTGCGCTAATGAACAACACGGCCGGATACCGTGTCGTGCATCCTGATGTGCAGAGGGTAGACCCCGGTGCCGAAGGATGGGCCATGCGACACCTGCCTGACGGGTTCCAATCCATGGCCTGTTATAGGCGTCCGGTTGGACTGGACAAGACCATGGGTGCTGCGAACAGTTCTATCCAGTGGGTCTTTTCGGATGGCTTGGCAACAGTTTCCTTGTTTGCCGAACCATTCAATGTGGCCCGTCACGTCCGGGAGGGCGCGTTGGAGGGATTGGGTGCAACCCACACACTGACCCGCAGAGCCAAGGATTGGTGGATCACCGCGGTAGGTGAAGTTCCTCCGTCAACACTGATTTATTTTGTAGAAGCACTTGAACGCAAAAAATGAAACTCCAGTTGGAGCTTTTTGGGCGTGGCGCGAATTATTTACGGTAGATACTATTTCGATGAAGCAAATGAAAACACCTATTTCAATGAAGCTATTGCGTTCCCTGTGCTTGGCCGCCACCATGGCCAGTACTGCGGTTGTGGTGATGTTGCCGGCACAGCCGGTCATGGCGCAGGTCAGGGGCTTGCCGGACTTCACCGATCTGGTCGATCAAGTGGGGCCATCCGTGGTCAATATCCGAACCTTGGAAAAGGTGGCCGCTCGTAACCCGCAGGGCATGCCGGGCGACGAAGAAATGCTGGAGTTTTTTCGCCGTTTCGGGTTGCCGATTCCGAACATCCCCAAGCAAGGGCCTCGCCAAAATCGGCCCCAACCCGATGAGGATCAGCCCCGTGGCGTGGGTTCAGGTTTTATCTTGTCGTCAGACGGTCTCATCATGACCAACGCCCATGTGGTGGATGGTGCGGACGAGGTTCTGGTGACGCTCACCGACAAGCGCGAGTTCAAGGCCAAAATCATCGGCGCCGACAAGCGCAGCGACGTGGCTGTAGTCAAGATTGAGGCCACCGGTCTACCCGCAGTCAAAGTGGGGGATGTGAGTCGCCTGCGGGTGGGGGAATGGGTGATTGCCATTGGTTCCCCGTTTGGATTGGAAAACTCGGTCACCGCCGGCATCGTGAGCGCGAAGCAGCGCGATACCGGTGACTACCTGCCGTTCATTCAGACGGATGTCGCCATCAATCCCGGCAACTCGGGCGGACCCTTGATCAACATGCGCGGTGAGGTGGTGGGCATCAATAGCCAGATCTATTCCCGGTCGGGGGGCTCCATGGGTATCTCATTTTCCATACCCATGGACGAGGCGGTGCGTGTGAGTGACCAACTGCGAAGCTCAGGCCGGGTATCGCGTGGGCGTATTGGCGTGCAGATTGAACAGGTCAGTAAAGATGTGGCTGAATCCATCGGACTGGGCAAGCCCATAGGTGCTTTGGTCCGCGGGGTGGAGGCGGGCTCTCCTGCGGAGAAAGCCGGAGTGGAAGCCGGCGACATCATCGTCAAGTTCGAAGGCAAGGCCATTGAAAAGTCCAGCGACTTGCCTCGCCTGGTGGGCAACACCAAGCCAGGCACCAAGAGCGTCTTGACGGTGTTTCGTCGTGGTGCGTCCAAGGACCTCAGCGTTGTCATTGCCGAGGTGGACGCCGACAAACCTGTTGCCAAGGCCGCTGCCCGCGATGAAAAGCCCAAGGCATCTGCTGCCGGCCAGGCATTTGGACTTGGCGTGAGTGAGCTATCGGATGCCCAGAGAAAGGAGTTGAAAGTCAAGGGCGGTGTCAAAGTAGAGTCCTCAGTCGATGCGGCTGCCCGTGCCGGCTTGCGGGAGGGCGACATCATCTTGTCGATTGCCAATACCGAGGTGGCGTCGGTCAAGGATTTTGATGCCTTGCTGACGAAGCAGGATAAAAACAAGCCGTTGACGGTGCTCTTTCGGCGCGGCGAGTGGACGCAATACGCAGTCATTCGCGCGGTTCGATAGCGGTGGCTTTGGGATAGTGGCCCTTGTTAATTGGAGGGTTATTGGTGGGTTAAAGGTGCCAACGCGGCCTAACCAATGTTTTTGTGGGTGGACGGCGACCCATGTATGTGACTGCTAACTTATGAGCTGTTTTTGAGTTCTGGTTAGAATGGACGCGCGGTGCGACCCATTGTGGGTATATAGAGTCGTAAGAAATTCATAATGCGGGAAGATTGGCGATTCTTCATGGCTGTGCCACGGATCAGTCGGATGATGCCAAAAGCCAAGCGCCAGAATTGTTCGTAAGCTGTGTATAACTTGATTGTTGTTGAGTTGCAACGACAACAAAATCCAAATTATTGGGCTGTGCCCTCCAGAATTTTTGCCTACAATGAAGTTCCAACCTTCGCAGTTGCCAAAGATTGTTGGTTCAGGGCGCGTCTAAATTAGATGCGCCCTTTTTTCTTGCCCAGCCGTTTTAATTCAACCACTTGACGCCATTCCTTGATGAATCACATCAGAAACTTTTCGATCATTGCCCACATTGACCACGGCAAATCCACGCTGGCGGACCGCTTGATTCAGCGTTGTGGAGGCTTGGAGGCGCGGGAGATGGAGGCGCAAGTTCTCGATTCGATGGACATCGAAAAAGAGCGCGGGATAACCATCAAGGCGCAGACGGCTGCGCTCCAGTACAAGGCTAAAGACGGACAGGTCTACAACCTCAACCTGATTGATACGCCGGGGCATGTGGACTTCTCCTACGAAGTCAGCCGTTCACTGTCGGCTTGTGAAGGCGCACTCTTGGTGGTGGATGCCAGTCAGGGTGTTGAAGCGCAAACGGTGGCCAACTGCTATACCGCGCTTGACCTGGGTGTGGAAGTGCTGCCGGTGCTCAACAAGATCGATTTGCCTAACGCCGACCCCGACAACGCGCGAAGCGAGATTGAAGACGTGATTGGTATCGACGCCACCGATGCCATTGTGTGCTCTGCCAAGACGGGCATTGGCATTGATGACATTTTGGAAGCGGTGGTCGCCAAAATACCTGCGCCGCGGGGCAATCCCACTGCGCCCTTGCGTGCCATGATCATCGACAGCTGGTTCGACAGCTATGTTGGCGTTGTGATGCTGGTGCGCGTTGTGGATGGACGCTTGGGCAAAGGCGAGCGCATCAAGATGATGGCCTCGGGTGCGGTGTACAACGCAGACACCCTGGGTGTGTTCACCCCTGCCAACCAGCCGCGCAATGCCCTGAATGCGGGTGAAGTGGGCTACATCATTGCGGGCATCAAAGAGCTGCAGGCCGCCAAGGTAGGTGACACCGTCACCTTAGAGAAGAAATTGCCCAACAATGCAGGCCCCGCAACGGAGGCTTTACCCGGTTTCAAGGAAATTCAGCCCCAGGTATTTGCCGGGCTTTACCCTTCCGAAGCCAGTGAATACGACTCCCTGCGCGATGCGCTGGAAAAGCTCAAGCTCAACGATGCATCGCTGCACTATGAGCCCGAAGTGTCGCAGGCCCTGGGCTTTGGATTCCGCTGCGGTTTCCTTGGGCTTTTGCACATGGAGATTGTGCAGGAGCGCCTAGAGCGTGAGTTTGACCAGGACCTCATCACCACCGCGCCCAGCGTGGTCTATGAAGTGATGAAGAACGATGGCGAAGTCATCATGGTGGAGAATCCCTCCAAGATGCCCGAGGTCGGCAAGACGGCCGAGATTCGTGAGCCCATCGTCACCGTGCATTTGTACATGCCACAGGAGTATGTGGGTGTGGTCATGACATTGGCCAACCAAAAGCGTGGTGTGCAAATGAACATGGCCTACAAGGGGCGCCAAGTGGTGCTCACCTATGAGATGCCATTGGCCGAAATCGTGCTCGACTTTTTTGACAAGCTCAAGAGCGTGAGCCGTGGTTACGCCTCCATGGACTACGAGTTCAAGGAATACCGTGCGGCCGATGTGGTCAAAGTGGACATCTTGCTCAATAGCGAGAAGGTGGATGCCTTGTCCATCATGCTGCACCGCAGCCAAAGCATCTACCGCGGGCGGGCCGTGGTGGGCAAGATGCGCGAGATCATCTCAAGGCAGATGTACGACGTGGCCATCCAGGCGGCCATCGGTGCCAACATCATTGCCCGTGAGACAATTAAAGCGCTGCGCAAGAACGTGATCGCCAAGTGCTATGGCGGCGATATTTCACGTAAACGCAAGCTCTTGGACAAACAAAAAGCAGGTAAAAAGCGCATGAAACAAATTGGCTCGGTGGAAGTTCCACAAGAAGCGTTCTTGGCCATTTTGCAGGTGGAAGATTGATGCAAGTTCTCACTGCTGCCATTCTTGCCGCATTCGGCTTGTACGCGGGCTCCTGGTATTTCGGGCTGGTTGACGGTAACTTTGCCCTGTTGCTCTTTATGGCCACCGTGGTGACGGGTGTCTATTGGCTGGCCGAGCGTTTCTACTTTTTACCGCAACGCCAAACCGCTGCGGCTGTGCTGGAGGCCAACGACCTCCAGCGCCGGGCAGAGCTGGAAAAGCAGGGCATCAAACGGGTGGATGGCGACATTACAGACGCCAAAGTCCGTTTGCTCATGCAACCCTGGTGGTTGGATTGGACCGCTGGCCTATTCCCTGTCATCATTGCTGTCTTTTTCTTGCGTTCGTTCCTGTTTGAGCCTTTCAAGATTCCCTCGGGCTCAATGATCCCCACGCTTTTGGTGGGCGACCTGATTTTGGTGAATAAATTTCACTATGGTTTGCGTTTGCCGGTACTCAATACCAAGATCACTGAGGGCAACAAGCCCCAACGTGGCGACGTCATGGTGTTTCGTTACCCGCCCAAACCGAGCCTGGACTACATCAAACGGGTTGTTGGTTTGCCGGGTGATCATGTGGCCTACATCAACAAGCGTCTGACGATCAACGGGAAGCCTGTAGCGACGACGACGGTTCCCGAGTTTTTTGACGAAGATGCCATGCGTTACTTCAAACAGTTTGAAGAGACATTGGGCGATAAACCGCATCGGCTTCTTAACGACGACGAACGTCCGGCATTTGTGCCGGGAGCGGATAACTTTGCTGGTCGTGACAACTGCAGCTACACCGCCGAAGGCGTGACCTGCAAGGTGCCGGATGGACACTATTTCATGATGGGTGACAACCGCGATAATTCGCTGGATTCACGCTACTGGGGTTTTGTGCCAGAAAAAAACATCGTGGGCAAGGCCTTTTTTGTCTGGATGAATTTCGGCAGCCTTAAGCGCATTGGCGCGTTCAATTGAACTTTTCATCGATAGTTGCTTATCTGAGCCGGAGAAATCAAATGACATTGCAATTCAAATCCAAACAACGCGGCATTTCCTTTATCGGACTGGTGTTTATGGGCTCCCTGCTGGCAATGACCGGTGTGGTCGTCGCCCAAATGTTCCCCACCTATCTGGAATACCAGTCTGTCCTGAAGGCGGTGAACAAAGCCAAAGAGGGCCAGTCGGTGGCCGAAGCCCGCATGATTTTTGACAAGCAGGCATCAGTGGACGACATCAAAACCATCAGCGGCAAGGACGTGGATGTCACCAAGGAAGGCGACAAAGTCGTGGTCAGCTTTGCTTACGAGCGTGAAATCCATTTGGCAGGCCCCGCGTATTTGACGCTGAAATACGCAGGTCGATCCAAGTAAGTGGATACCAGTTTGCAGGAACTGCAGCGTCGTCTGCAGCACGTGTTTTCCGATCCTGGGTTATTGACCCGCGCGCTGACGCACCGCAGTTTTTCGGTTGACCACTACGAGCGACTTGAATTTCTGGGGGACTCCGTTCTCAGTCTTGCCGTGTCTGACCTGCTCTACACCCGCTTGGGCACCTTGCCCGAGGGCGACCTTTCCCGCGTGCGTGCCAATCTGGTCAAGCAAGAAACCTTGCACCAACTTGCTGTGGACTTGGGGTTGCCTGATGTGATCAAGCTGGGGGAGGGCGAGTTTCGCTCCGGCGGTCAAAAGCGGCCCTCGATTCTGGCGGATGCGCTGGAGGCCATCATTGGCGCGGTCTATCTGGACGCTGGTTTTACCGTGGCCCAGGCACTGGTGCACCGCTTGTTCAAAGCCGTTGAAATCAACCCGCAGATGGACGCCATTGGCAAAGATCCCAAGACCGAGTTACAAGAGTGGCTCCAGGGCCGCAAAATGAAGTTGCCCACCTACAGTGTGGTGGGCACCGTGGGAGCCGCGCACAAGCAAAGCTTTGACGTTGAGTGCGAAATCCCCGAGCTACGTTTGACCGAACGTGGCATTGGCGCATCCCGGCGCTCTGGAGAACAGGCCGCAGCTGCCGCGATGCTGCAAACAATCAAGGCAAAGGCCAAATCATGACTGCTCCTAAAAACGTAGCTGCCCACGCAGACTCCACCGGGGCTAAAGCCCAAAAAGCCCCAAAAATCCCAAAGGCCGCTCCAACGCCCAAAGAGATCAAGAAACAAGTGCCACAGGAGCCACAAGCGCAGGATGATTTGGATTCCATGCTCGAAGGCTTGCTGAAAACCACGACCAAGCTCGCGCAGCCCGGCACCGTGTCCGAAGGCCAGCGCTGCGGTCTGGTCGCCATCGTGGGCAAGCCCAACGTCGGCAAGTCCACATTGCTCAATGCACTGGTTGGCCAAAAGATCAGCATCACCTCACGCAAGGCGCAAACCACGCGCCACCGTATCACCGGCATGCACACCGTGGGCGCGAACCAGTTTGTGTTTGTGGACACTCCGGGTTTTCAGACCCTACATGCCAACGCGCTCAACAAATCGCTCAACAAGGCGGTGCTGGGCGCTGTGGCCGATGTGGATTTGATTTTGTTCGTGGTCGAGGCCGGCAGCTTCACGCCCGCCGATGCGCGGGTGCTGACGCTGCTGGGCAAGGGCATTCCCACCCTGCTGATTGCCAACAAGCTCGACAACCTGAACCGCCGCGGCGATGTGGCCCCGTGGCTGCAAACCATGCAAGAAAAGCACGCCTTTGCCGAGTTTGTGCCCATGTCGGCTAAAAGTGCCAAGGATGTCGGACGTTTGCTGGACATATGCGCCAAATACTTGCCCGAGCAAGCCTGGTGGTACGCCGAAGACGAGTTGACCGACCGCAGCGAGAAATTCCTCGCCAGTGAGTTGGTGCGCGAAAAGCTGTTTCGCCTGACCGGTGATGAGCTGCCCTACACCTCGACCGTGATCATCGACACGTTTGCCGAAGAACCCCCGCAACGCAAAGGCCAAAAACGCCTCCTGCGCATTGCCGCCACCATCGTGGTGGAGCGCGACACCCACAAGGCGATGGTGATTGGCGACAAGGGCGAACGCATCAAACGCATCGGTATGGAGACGCGTGTGGAGCTGGAGAAGCTGGCCGACGCCAAGGTGTTCATTGAACTTTGGGTGAAAGTGCGCTCCGGTTGGGCTGACGACGAGGCGCGGGTGCGCAGCTTTGGCTACGAGTGAAATGTTTGCCCCCACGCTCCCCGCTTTGCGTGGTTCGCTGCCCCCCGAGGGGGCTCGTTTTGCCTTGGGGCGGCCCGGCGGCAAAGCATAGTGGCGACTAAACGCATTTCGGACGAGCCGGCGTTTGTACTGCACCGCTACGACTGGAGCGAAACCAGCCTGATCGTTGAGGTGTTTACCCGCCACCATGGGCGCATTGCGCTGGTGGCCAAGGGGGCCAAGCGGCCCAATTCCAGTTTTCGTCCGATTTTGTTGCCACTGCAGCCGCTGCATGTCGCCTTCGGCGGTGATGCGGAAATCAAAACCCTCAAAAGCGCCGAATGGCAGGGTGGGCACGTCATGCCTTCCGGAGATGCGTTGCTGTCTGGTTATTACCTCAACGAACTGATATTGACCCTGTTGGCACGGGACGACCCGCACCCCGGTTTGTTTGATGTGTATGCCAACGTGGTGCGGGTGATCGCCAGCGAGCATGGCGAAGTGTTGCAAACGGCGTTGCGCACCTTCGAGCTGCTGCTGTTGCGCGAAATTGGCCTGTTGCCGCAACTCGATGTACAGACCATGACGCTGCACCCGCTGGAGCCGGACACCCGCTACACCTTGGTGGCCGAGGGCGGCTTGCGCCAGGCCCATGCGCAGGACCGGGCCCATTTAAGCGGTGCGCAGTGGACCGCTTTGCAGGACGCCGTGAATGAGTCCGCCCCGTTCACCACCACGCTGCGTGCCTGCGCTGCGGTCATGTCCGAGCTCAAGCCGCAATTGCGCGCGCTGCTGCACTACCATTGCGGTGTCAAAACCCTGCGCACGCGCCAGATGATGATCGACATCCAATCTCTGTAATATGGCCCCCACGCTCTTCACCTCAAGTATCTCGCTGCCCCCCAAAGGGGCGCATTTTGCCTACGGGCGGTGGGGCGGCAAAATATGACAAAAACATCTCTCTCCGTCAACCTGAACAAGGTTGCGCTGGTGCGCAACACCCGCCACCTCGGTATTCCCAGCGTCACCCGCGCCGCTACCTTGTGCCTGCAGGCCGGTGCCGCCGGCGTCACCGTGCACCCGCGCCCGGACGCGCGCCACATCCGAGCGGACGATGTGGTGCAACTGGGCGAGTTGCTCAAAGCCTGGCCCGGGTGCGAATACAACATCGAGGGCAACCCCTTTCACAACCTGCTGGACTGTGTGCGCGACCTGCTGGACCGAAAATTGCCGGTGCACCAAGTCACGTTTGTGCCCGACTCTGAAGGCCAGTTCACCAGCGACCACGGCTGGAACTTCCCCTTTGATGCCAACCGTCTGCGCCCCCTCATCGCGCACGCCAAATCCTGGGGCCTGCGTGTCAGCCTGTTCATGGACGCCGACCCGGCTGCCATGCAGGCCGCCAAAGACGTCGGTGCCGACCGCGTGGAGCTGTACACCGAACCCTACGCTGCCGCCTGGGGCACGCCCCAGCAGGCCGTGCAACTGGAGCGTTTTGCCCTCGCCGCCCGTGCCGCACTCAAGGTCGGTTTGGGCATCAACGCCGGACATGATTTGAACCGCGACAACCTGGCCGCATTTGTGCAGCAGGTCCCCGGCGTACAAGAGGTCTCCATTGGCCACGCGCTGATCGCCGATGCACTGGAGCTGGGCTACGCCGCCACCGTGCAGGCCTATCTGCGCTGCCTGGAGCCGCGAGCGTGATTTACGGTATTGGCACTGACATTTGCGACGTGCGCCGCATTCGCGCCAGCCTGGAGCGCCACGGCGACCGCTTTGCGGCAAAGGTGCTGAGTGAAGCCGAGTTTGCCGTTTGGAAAGCGCGCGGCGCACGCTGGCCCGACCGGGGCGTGCGCTACCTGGCCACCCGGTTCAGCGCCAAGGAAGCCTTCAGCAAGGCCATTGGCACCGGGATGCGCATGCCCATGACCTGGCGGCTGTGCGAGATTGCCAACCAGCCAAAAGACCACCCCAAAGCCGGGCAGCCCTACATCGTGCTGCACGGCGACCTGAAAGACTGGTTTGAGGCACGCAAGCTGCAGGTGCACATCACCGTGACCGACGAGGTAGACTACGCCGCCAGCTTTTGTGTGGTGGAGACCCAGGCGGCTTAGGTTTTAGATGATTTAGGCCTCTAGCCCCCGTAGAATATGCGCAAGCAGCTACTAAGTTGATAGCAAAACCAGGAGACTCCCATGACCCAACACGCCCCCCTGATCATCGATATTGCCGGCCTGACGCTGTCCAAGGTCGACCGCGAGCGCCTCCAGCACCCGCTGGTGGGTGGTTTGATTTTGTTTGCCCGCAACTGGAAAGACCGCGCCCAGCTCACCGCACTTTGCCGCGCCATCAAGAAGGTGCGCGCAGATCTGCTGATTTGTGTCGACCACGAAGGCGGGCGGGTGCAACGCTTCAAGACCGACGGTTTTACGCACCTGCCGCCCATGCGCGCCCTGGGCGACATGTGGATGGCCGCGCCCAAAGCCGGCAAAAAGGCCGGGCAGATGGACGCCACCAATGCCGCTACCGCCTGCGGTTTTGTGCTGGGTGCCGAGTTGCGCGCCTGCGGGGTGGACCTGAGCTTCACCCCGGTGCTGGACCTGGACTATGGCGAGAGCAGCGTCATTGGCGACCGCGCCTTCGGCCGCGACCCGCGTGTGGTCAGCCTGCTGGCCAAGAGCCTGATGCACGGCCTGCGCCTCAGCGGCATGGCCAACTGCGGCAAACACTTCCCCGGCCATGGCTTCGTTAAAGCTGACTCCCACACCGACATCCCAGTGGACAAGCGCAGCCTGAAAGCCATTTTGGCGGACGACGCCGGGCCCTACCGTTGGCTCAACACCACCATGAGCAGCGTGATGCCCGCGCATGTGATCTACCCCAAGGTGGATGCACGTCCGGCCGGTTTTTCATCCAAATGGCTCAACGACATCCTGCGCGGCCAGATGGGCTTTGGTGGCGCTATTTTTAGCGACGACCTGTCGATGGCCGGGGCCCGTTTGATTGACGGCCAGCAGGTCAGCTACACCCAAGCTGCCGTGGCCGCTTTGAACGCCGGCTGCGACATGGTGCTGCTGTGCAACCAGTCCACGCCCAACAGCTCCGAGGGCGGCCGGGCGGTAGACGCTCTCATCTCCGGTATGACCGAGGCCCAGCTCAAAGGTGACTGGCAGCCCCTGGAGGCCAGCGAGGAGCGTCGCTGCGCCCTGTTGCCACGCACGCCCGCTCGCGAGTGGGATGATTTGATGGTGCAGCCTGATTACATCCACGCGCTGGACTGGATGCCATAACGGATTCCGTTTATTGACTAAAAAAAATGAAATCAAAAAATATTCCCCGCGCATTTCTCGCAATCGCACTCATCACAGTGCTTGGCGGATGTAGCACCCAAGCCTGGTACGAGGGCGCAAAGGTGAGCGCCGAAAATGAATGCGCCAAGCAGCCACCCGGTGCTGCGCAGGAGTGTCGTGCGCGCTTAAACAAGCAGAATTACGACCAATACGAGAAAGATCGCTCAAGCCAATAGCAATTGGGATGATGCCACTGGCCGCAGAGGTTGCGGCGCCGACCTGGTAGCTGGTCCAGATTACCTCGTACGACAGGTCAAATCGGGGTGCTTGGCCGGGGGCCGGCAGAGGTGCCGCCGAATTGGAGTCCATTCCCCTCTATGGCGATCGGTGCAGCCGGGGCGAGGACAGCGCCACGATCTGGTCGCTGGTGGCTGCGTCCACATTGGGGTGGCGTGTCAGCAGCTTGGCAGCCAAAAGCAGGGCGCGCAGTTGCTGCACGTCGCGCACCGTGGGGGCGACTTTGATCTGGGCCAGTGCGGCGTCGCTATTGCCGCTTTGGACCAGAGCGGCTACTTTAGTAGCCCAAGCGCTTTGTCGTGACATGGCAGGTTTCCTGAAATCGTATAAATTAAGTGCCATTTTGGCACATAGCCCCCGTAGAGCCTGCGCAAGCAGCTACCAAAAAGATAGCATTGCCCGGCTGGGCGAAAGCCCCCTATCGTCATCCCCGACAATGGAGCCTCTTGCAGCTAAACCCCATCCTCCATGAAATCGCGTTTCCCCGCCGGCGGCCTTGTTTATTCCACAGACAGTGGGCGCATGTGCCCCGAGTGCCGCCAGGCACAGGCCGATTGCCGCTGCAAGGCCCTGGCCGCGCGCCCGGTGGGTGACGGCATTGTGCGCGTGTCGCGTGAGACCAAGGGGCGAGCGGGCAAGGGCGTCACTGTGGTCAAAGGCGTGTTGCTGGACGCGGAGGCGCTCAACAGCCTGGGCAAGCAACTCAAGGCCCTGTGCGGCTCCGGTGGCACGGTCAAAGACGGCACGATAGAAGTGCAGGGTGACCACTGCGACCGGGTGATCGAGGCCCTCAAGGCCAAGGGTTTCACCGTCAAGCGCGCCGGGGGTTAAGCCATGCAGCCCGAAGACCTGCAGCTTTTGGTGACCCGCACCATGCCTTTTGGCAAACACCAGGGTGTTTTGATTGCCGATTTGCCTGGAAATTATCTAAACTGGTTTGCCCGCGAAGGGTTCCCCAAGGGTGAGATTGGCCGCCTGTTGGCTCTGATGCACGAGATTGACCACAACGGCCTGTCGGACCTGCTTAAGCCCTTGCGCCATCGTTAAATGCTTTACTGAAAGGAAAATTCCATGAAACGTCTTTACCTCGTGCTCGTCAGTGCGGTCATCGGCTGCTGCGTTGCACTCCCCGCTTTTGCCATAGATCTTAGTGCCGCTGACTTGGTAGCCCAGCGCTGCGCCACTTGCCACGGCGCTCAGGGGCAGACGACCTCCCCGATTTTCCCGTCACTGGCAGCGCAAAACCCTGAATACCTGGCCAAGCAGCTGACCGACTTCCGGTCCAAAAAGCGGGTCAGTGAGACGATGGCACCCCAGGTGGTGGACCTGTCGGACGACAACATTGTGGCGCTGGCGGCCTTTTTTGCCAGCAAACCGGCCAAGGTGAACCGTGTATCGGATGCAGACTTGCTGGCGGTGGGGCGCTACATCTACACCAAGGGCAACAGTTGGTCGGGCGTGCCTGCCTGCACCACCTGCCACGGCGACAAGGCCTATGGCACCACCACCTTGCCGCGGCTGGCCGGGCAGAGCGCGCGTTATCTGCTGAGTCAGCTGAAGGATTTCAATCTGCGCACTCGCACCAATGACAACGAAGCGATGCACCTGGTGGCCTCGCGCCTGACCGAGATGGAAACCAAAGCTGTGGCCGACTACTTGTCGCAACTGCCCTGATGCGGCCTAACCGGGGTCGACCACTCCTGCGCTAGCGACCGCCGCGCTAGCCGGTTTGCCCCACAGCTTGGCGCCCGACGCCTCCAGGTGGGTAAGGTACACCCGCAGCTCAAACTCAATCTGGTGGTAGGCCGGCTCCATGTGGGTGCACAGCTGGTAGAAAGCCTTGTCGTGGTTGCGCTCACGCATATGCGCCAGCTCGTGCACCACGATCATTTTCAGGAACTCCGGGGGGCACTCCTTGAACAAGCTAGCAATGCGAATCTCGCGCTTGGCTTTGAGTTTGGAGCCTTGCACGCGTGAGATGGTGGTGTGCGTGCCCAGGGCGTGGTGCACCACATGCAGCTTGCTGTCAAACACCACCTTGCTCAGGGGCTCTGCCCCGCGTAGGTATTGCAGCTTCAGGTCCTGCACATAGTCGTATAGCGCGCGATCGGTGCGCACCGCGTGCGGCTGGGGGTACTTGTTGCCCAGCCAAGCCCCCAGCCGCCCACCCAGCAACATGGCCTCAATCTGCCCCAGGGTGGTGTCCGGGTAACCCTGGAGGAATTTGAGGGGTGACTTTGCTACTATTTTTATAGCTGCTTGCGCAAGTTCCACGGGGGCTGTGGCTATTATTTGCTTAAATTTCCCGGCGCAGTGCCGGGAACAGGATGATGTCGCGGATGCTGGCGCTGTCGGTCAGCAGCATCATCAAGCGGTCAATGCCAATGCCGCAGCCGCCGGTGGGGGGCATGCCGTATTCCAGGGCGCGTACAAAGTCGTGGTCGTAGTACATGGCTTCGTCGTCGCCGTTGTCTTTGGCCGCCACCTGGGAGTGAAAGCGTGCCGCCTGGTCTTCGGCATCGTTCAACTCAGAGAATCCATTGCCAAACTCGCGGCCAGTGATGTAGAGCTCAAAGCGCTCGGTCACACCGGGGTTGGTGTCGCTGGCGCGGGCCAGCGGGGAGATTTCGACCGGGTGCTCACAAATAAAGGTGGGCTGCCAAAGCTTGTCTTCCACGGTTTCTTCGAAGTACATGACCTGCAGACTGGCTAGGCTGCGGGTGCTCAAACTGTGCTTGGCTTCGGTCAAGCCCAGTTTGCGCAGGGCGGGCAGCAGCCACTCCACTTCAAATACGTTGTCTCCCGCGTCGGTGTACTTCTGGATGGCCTGCACGATGGTGAGGCGCTGAAATGGCTGGGACAGGTCCACCGGCTTTCCGCCATAGGTGAGTTGCAGGGTGTCCACCGCTTTCAAGGCGGCGTCGCGCACCAGTGCCTCGGTGAAGGACATCAGGTCCTGGTAATTCCAGTAAGCCGCGTAGAACTCCATCATGGTGAACTCGGGGTTGTGGCGCACTGAGATGCCTTCGTTGCGGAAGTTGCGGTTGATCTCGAACACGCGATCAAACCCGCCCACGATCAGGCGCTTGAGGTAGAGCTCTGGCGCAATACGCAAAAACATCTGCTGGTCCAGCGCATTGTGGTGGGTAGTGAAGGGCTTGGCGTTGGCGCCCCCGGGAATCGGGTGCAGCATGGGCGTTTCCACCTCCAGAAAGCCGTGGTGCACCATGAATTCGCGCAGGCCACTCACGGCCTTGCTGCGCGCCACAAAACGCTTGCGCGTGGTCTCGTCGGTCATCAGGTCGATGTAGCGCTGGCGGTATTTCACCTCTTGGTCATGGATGCCGTGGAATTTGTCCGGCATGGGGCGCAGGCTTTTGGTCAGCAGGCGCACACGGGTGGCGTGGATGGACAACTCGCCGGTTTTGGTCTTGAACAGGGTGCCCTCCGCCGCCACGATGTCGCCCAGATCCCAATGTTTGAAGGATGCGTACAGCTCGTCGCCCACGTCTTCACCCTTGACGTAGATCTGGATGCGCCCACCCGACGGGCCAAACGAGGCATCTTGCAGGGTACAAAAGCTGGCCTTGCCCATGACGCGCTTGAGCATCATGCGACCGGCGACCTTGACAGTGGTTGCAACGGTAGCCAATTCTTCTGTGGTCTGGTGCTCATGGCTTGCAAACAGCTCGGCCGCCCGGTGGCTGGGCTGAAAGTCATTGGGAAAGGCGACGCCCTTGCCGTCCACCTGCTGCTGACGGATGACTTTGAGCTTTTCCCGACGCTCGTGCATCAGCTGGTTTTCGTCTTGGGGGGCTTGGGCGGGGGAGTGTTGGTCAGACATGGATGCAATGAATGGGGGGTCGGTGGGCTACCAAAAAGCGGCCGCTATTGAGAAAACATAAGGAACGCTAAAGGGTAGATTCTAAGAGGGTCACTGCGGCTATGATGCATTTGCTCAATACACACAGACACCATGCTCTACCAAATAGTTTCTCTCTTGCTGGAAGTTGTTGGCGGTTTGCTGACCGGCACCTGCCTTTTGCGCCTGTATATGCAGCACCAGCGCATACCCATGTCGGTGCGCTCCGGCAATCCGATGGGGAAGTTCATTTTTGCCCTGACCGACTGGCTGGTGCTGCCTTTGCGCCGCGTCGTGCCGTCGGTGGGCAATTGGGACTTGGCCAGCCTGGTGGGTGCCTACTTGCTGCAATTGGTGCAATTCACCCTGTTGTGGTTGCTGATCGGTGGCGGGGCTGGCTGGGTGTCGGTTGCCGTGCTGGCGGTGTTTGGTGTGGTGCGCATGGCTTTGTCCGGGTTGACCGGCCTGGTGATTGTCTACGCAGTGCTGTCCTGGGTTCAAACCCGGTCGTTTTTGTCGGATCTGCTGGAGCGGCTGGTGACCCCTGTGCTGGGTCCGGTGCGGCGCATGGTGCCACTGGTCGGTGGGGTTGACCTGTCACCGCTGGTGCTTCTGGTCTTGCTGCAGGTGGCCTCGATCGTGCTGGGCGCTGTGCAAGCCACCGCCTTGGGCGCGGTGACTGGCTCAGGGTTTTAGATCACCGCGTCGGCCGGCAGGCGCTGCAGCATGGCCAGGGTATCGGCCACGGTTTTGCGCAGCTCGCGTCGGTCACAGATGAAGTCAATCGCCCCTTTGGTCTGCAAGAACTCGGCGCGCTGAAAACCCTCTGGCAGGGTGACCCGCACCGTGGATTCAATCACGCGGGGCCCGGCAAATCCAATCAGCGCCTTGGGCTCGGCAATGACCACATCCCCCAAAAACGCAAACCCGGCGCTGACGCCGCCCATGGTGGGGTCGGTCAATACGCTGATGTAGGGGAGGTCTTTTTTTGCCAGGCGGGTGAGCGCGGCATTGGTCTTGGCCATTTGCATCAGGCTCAACAGGCCTTCTTGCATACGGGCACCACCGGTGGCGGTGAAGCACAAAAAGGGTACTTTTTGCTCCACTGCGGCTTCCACGCCGCGCACGAAGCGCTCGCCCACCACGGAGCCCATGCTGCCGCCCATGAATTCGAATTCAAAACAGGCCGCAATCAGGCTGATCCCGTGCACCGAGCCACCCATTACCACCAAGGCGTCGGTTTCACCGGTGTTTTCCAGGGCTTCTTTCAGGCGTTCGGTGTATTTGCGACTGTCCTTGAACTTGAGCGCATCTACGGGCAATACCTCCTGCCCGATCTCAAAGCGGCCTTCGTTGTCCAGAAACACGTTGAGCCGGGCCCGTGCGCCAATGCGGTGGTGGTGGCTGCAACTGGGGCAAACGTTCTGGTTTTGCTCCAGATCCGTCTTGTAGAGCACGGTTTCGCAACAGGGGCACTTGATCCACAGGCCTTCTGGCACGCTGCGACGGTCCGCAGGGGCGGTTTGCAGAATTTTCGGGGGTAAAAGTTTTTCAAGCCAGCTCATGGTCACCTTTCAAAGTGTTGGGGACAGTGCTGGCACGCATTGCGTGGCTTCTGTCTGCCCCCCAAGTTTTCATTCCGCGATTATGAATCCAAAGCAGTTCGGATCTCTTGGAGGAACGCTTGCGCGGTGGGCGCCACCTGGTCGCGCGGCTGATTTTCGATCAATTGGATGATCTTGCTGCCAATGACCACCGCGTCTGCGACCTTCGAGATGGTTTTGGCGGTGGTGGCATCGCGAATGCCAAAACCGACACCCACCGGCACCTGAATGTGCTGGCGGATGCGCGGCAGCATGGCCTCCACGGCGTCGGTGTCCAGCGTGCCGGACCCCGTTACCCCTTTAAGCGACACGTAGTACACATAGCCACTGGCCACCCGGGCCACTTGCGCCATGCGTGCATCGGTGCTGGTGGGGGCCAGCAAAAAGATCAAGTCCATACCATTCGCGCGTAGGTCGGCGGCAAAAACCTCGCATTCTTCGGGTGGGTAATCGACGATCAATACACCATCCACACCTGCGGCTGCGGCATCGCGCACGAAAGCGCTGCTGGCGGAGCCTGCACCATGGGTTGTGTCTGCTGGTCCGTGCTTTTGGTCGTAACGCTCCACCGGATTTGCATAACCCATCAGCACCACGGGGGTGTTGGCGTCGGTTTGGCGGAACGCGCGCACCATGGCCAGGATTTGCACCAGCCCAATGCCAAAGGACAAGGCCTTGTCGCCCGCCTTCTGGATTACGGGGCCGTCGGCGCTGGGGTCGGAAAAGGGCACGCCCAGCTCAATCACATCGGCGCCGCCCGCCACCATGGCATGCATCAGCTCGGGAGTGACGTCGGCATAGGGGAAGCCGGCCGTGACGAAGGGAATCAGCGCCTTGCGTTTTTGCGCTTTGAGCGTGTCAAATTTCGCGGTGATGCGGGACTTGGCATGTTTGGGAATCAAGGCTGCGACGCCTTTCAGAATGATGGTCATGCCGCACCTCTACTTTTTGTCATGAGAATAGTCTGCTCACCGCCCTTGACCGATTGGCCGGTGCAGCTGGGGCGGCAGAAAAAGTCGGCGTTGCTCAGGTCGGCCACGGTGCCGATGTCCTTGTCACCGCGCCCCGATAAGTTGACCAAAATTGACTGGTCTGGGCGCATGGTCTTGGCCAGCTTCATGGTGTAGGCCACCGCATGGCTGGATTCCAGCGCCGGGATGATGCCCTCGGTGCGGCACAGGTAGTGGAAGGCTTCGAGCGCCTCCTTGTCGGTGATGCCGACGTATTCGGCTCGGCCAATGTCATTAAGGAAGGCGTGTTCCGGGCCAACGCCGGGGTAGTCCAGGCCGGCGCTGACGCTGTGCGTTTCGGTCACCTGGCCGTTGTCGTCTTGAAGCACATAGGTGCGGTTGCCATGTAGCACGCCGGGGCTACCGCGCTGGATACTGGCAGAGTGTTTGCCACTGTCCATGCCTTCGCCGGCTGCTTCAACGCCGATCAAGCGTGTCTTTTCATGGGAGATGTAGGGGTAAAAGATGCCCATGGCGTTGGAGCCTCCGCCCACGCAGGCCACCACGGCATCGGGTTGCTCGCCCTTGGCACCCGCGTGCGCCAGCATCTCCGGCATCTGCACCAGACATTCTTCGCCGATCACACTTTGGAAGTCGCGCACCATCATGGGGTAGGGGTGGGGACCCGCCACCGTACCGATGATGTAGAAGGTGTTGTCCACATTGGCGACCCAATCGCGCATGGCTTCGTTCAAGGCATCTTTCAGCGTTTTGCTGCCGCTTTCCACCGGAACTACGGTGGCGCCCAGCAGCTTCATGCGGTAGACGTTGGGGCTTTGGCGCTTGACGTCTTCGCTGCCCATGTAGACCACGCATTCCAGCCCGTAGCGGGCGCAGATGGTGGCGGTGGCAACACCGTGCTGGCCGGCACCGGTTTCGGCAATCACGCGCGGCTTGCCCATACGCTTGGCGAGCATGGCCTGGCCGATGGTGTTGTTGATCTTGTGCGCGCCGGTGTGGTTGAGGTCTTCGCGCTTCAAAAATATCTGCGCCCCGCCCATTTCTCGGCTCATGCGGGCCGCATGGTAGACGGGCGAGGGGCGTCCCACAAAGTGCGCCAGTTCATACTGAAACTCGGCAATGAAGGCCGGGTCGTGCTGATACCTTGAGTAGGCGTCTTTCAGCTCGCTGAGAGCGTGCGTCAGGGTTTCGGAGACAAAGCTGCCCCCGTATTTTCCGAAGTGGCCGGTCGGGTCGGGTTGGTGGTATTCGTACATGGTTCTATTGCGCTTTCATGTGCAGTTTGCCTGTAGCTTGCCGAAGGACTTGCGAAGCTTCGACAGGCTCCAGACGAACGGGGAATTTGTTTCAGAGTTTCTGGTCTGCCGCACGCACGGCGGCGACAAACTGGCGAATCTTTTCGGGGTCTTTGATGCCCTTTTGGGGCTGGCCCTGAGCGTCCACGGCTTCTACGCCGGAGCTCACGTCCACGGCCAGCGTTTTACAGCGCGGCCGGACCTGGACGATGCCGTCGCCCACGTTTGCAGGTGTGAGTCCACCACTCAAGACGAGGTGAGCGTTGACGCTTGGAGGAAGAAGTGACCAATTGAATGCCTTGCCGCCGCCGCCAAAACCGTCGACATGGGCGTCGAGCAGGATGGCTTGGGCGTTTGAATAATCCTGGGCGTATTTTACGAGGTCAAAGTCCAATCCGGCGTCGCCCAGGGGAATGCGGGCTGCACGCAGATAGGGGCGGGCACCGTTTAAAGTCATGGTGCGGCAGTCCTGTGGACTTTCATCACCATGAAATTGGGCTGTAGCGCCCGCCACCATCGCGCAAGCAGCTATGAATTCTGTAGCGTTTGGGTTCACAAACAACAGCACCGGAGTGACAAATGGCGGCAAACGATGGGCCAATTCGGCCGCACGTTGGGGCATCACAAAGCGTGGACTTTTGTCATACAGCACAAAACCAATCGCATCGGCTCCGGCTGCAACTGCTGCGTCAACGTCCTGTTCGCGGGTCAGGCCGCAAATTTTGATGCGCGTGCGCACAGCATTGGGGGGTAAATAGTTCATGGAAGCCCATCATACGCAGGCGTGCGGTCCGGAATGCCCCAGTGCGCTGGGTACCGGGGGCCCAAGAAATAGAGTCCATCCGGCGAGAACGTGGGCGCTGCCACTTTGCGGTCACGGGCTGCCAAGACCTCCAGAATCCATTCCGGGCGATACCTGCCTTGCCCGATTTGCACCAAACACCCCATGATGTTTCGAATCATGTGGTGCAAAAAGGCGTTGGCCTCAAACTCAATCCGCCAGTAGGCGCCACGCTGCGATATGGCGATGCCGAGCATATTCTTGACGGGGCTGAGTGCTTGGCATTGCGATGCACGGAAGGATGTGAAATCATGCTCGCCAATCAGGTAGCCGGCGGCTTGGCGCATGGCGTCTCCATCCAGAGGGCGAAAGGCCCAGCCCACTTTGCCCGTATCCACACTGGGGCGCACGGGCGATTCCAGCAATACGTAGGCATAGCGTCTGGACGTGGCGTTGGCGCGGCAATGGAAGGTGTCGGGGGTGGCGACAGACCACTGCACGGCGATGTCCCGCGGCAAGCAGGCATTGGTGCCGCGAACCCAGGAGTGGATGTCACGCTGCAACTCGGTGTCAAAGTGCACCACTTGCATCAGCGCGTGAACACCGGAATCAGTGCGTCCAGCACATAGAGTGGAAACGCGCTGTGCGGCCAACTTGCCCAACGCGGCTTCCAAGTGATCCTGAACGGTTTGGCCAGAAGCCTGGCTTTGCCAACCCTGGTAGGCCTGTCCGTTGTAACTGATACCCAGGACAATCCTCACTGCGATGCCAAACCTGCAAACAAAACCAAACGCCCGGAAAGCGGATTAGCTCAGATTGGCCAACGCACGTTGGGCCTTGGCACGCATCTCACCCGTCGCCTCCGCCACAACCTCTTCAATCAGGGCGCGTGCGCCGTCTTCGTCACCAATGGACACGAATTCGTCGGCCAGCGCCAGCTTGGTTTCAAGCGGGTCTTCGTTTTCTGTCCAGGGAGCTTCCGCTGGAGCGGATTCTGGTATGTCCAGGTCGAGCGACAAGGAACCCAAATCGAACTCCAACATGCCAGAGTCGATGGCAGGCACTGGTGGTGGCTCCACCGGCATAGGGCTTGTGGAGCCAAAGCTCAAGGCAGGGGATGGTTCATCGTCCGCGAGACTCAGACCATCCATGGACAGTGAAATCTCAGGGAGTTCAAGTGCCTGGGGTGCTTGTGGCTCGGGAACTGGAGCGGGAGTGGGAGGTTCCTCAGACAAGTCAAAATCCATGTCCAAGGAATTGTCTGCCACTGGCATGGTCACCGTCTGCTCATGTGCGGGCGGACTAACATTCCCACCTGTGACATCACTGATGGCACTTGCGGGTTCATCGTCCAGTGAAAAGTCCAAGTCAAGATCCAGGTCAACAGAGGGCGCGGCTTGTGGAAGCTCGGCGTGGGCCGAGGCCGGCATGGTGCTGCCAAAAATGGAACCACCATCGTCCGTGCTTGGTTGTCCTGAGGCACTCGCCGGCGCACCACCGGGCTGGTACATGGGATTGGTGGGGTCGAAGGCCAAGCCCATCTCGCAGATACGGGCCCAGTCTGGACTGTTGCTGCCGGTAATCTTGAATGCCTGCGCTGCAGAAGCCTCAAAACTCTTGGTGTCGCGGCGCTTGGCAAATATCTCCAAAAGTTTGGTGTGAATCGCAAGTCGTCCCGGTGTCGTGCGCACGGCCTCTTTGAGAATTTCTTCCGCTTGCAGGTCCCGTCCATAGGCCAAATAAACATCGGCCTCTGCGACTGGATCGACATCGTCGGCCGCATCCAGTTGGCTGGGTGAATACACCATTGACGAGCCGGTTGCGGCTCCGTCGTTATTGGTGTCCACGCGTTGCCCACCGCTCGCACCGAAAAAGGAATCAGGTTGCAGTCTGCTTTCAAGGAAGGAGCTGTCGACCTGGGCACTGTTTTCTTTACGCTTGCGCACGCGCCAGAACGCAAAACCAGCCAGAAGTGCAATCAAGACGCCGCCTGCTGCTGGCACCATCGGGCCGTCAAGCAACTCGTCGACAAACCCGGGGGCCTCCGGTGACTCGGTGGGAGCAGGGGCAGGCGCTGGCAGGGGCGGAGCAACCACGGGAGGTGCTGCCTGTGGGGTAGCAACCGCAGGCGGTGGCGCGGAGGCCACAGGAGCAGGAGCAGGAGCAGGAGCAATTTTTTCAATCGCAACGGGCGCAACTTCAGTTGCCTTGGGTGGCGGTGCTACTGGTGCGGAAGCTGCACCAAGTTTCTTCAAATCGCTGATGTTTTTTGCGATTTCGGCCGCTCGGGCTTGGGCGTCTTTCTCAGCGCGGTCTTTGGCAATCTGGGCATCAGTGGCCTTGCCCTGCACTGCACCTTTGGACAAGGTTAGCTTGTCGGGGGTGACAGCGGCGGGTTTTTTGTCCTCAACCTTGGCTTCGATGGCACCGCTGGCGGCACGGCTGGCTGCTGCAACTGCGGCGGTTGGCGCATTGGCTGCCAAATTCCGACGGAATTCGTTGAAATCCTTGCTTTGGGCAATGACTATTTGGGAGGCTTCGGCGGCAGCCACGGACTTGGCTTGCTCAGCAGTGGGAACGTCCATCACCGCCCCCGCGCGGATTCGGTTGATATTGCCGCTGATAAATGCATCCGGATTGGATTTCAGCAATGCCACCAGCATTTGGTCGAGCGACACACCGGCGGTATTGACACGGTTGGCAATTTTGCTGGCGGTATCGCCAGGTTTTACGATAACTCGCTTGTCCACATCAACGGGAGCTTTTGATTCGGGTTTGGCCGCAGGAACTGGTGGCCGGTCATTTGCGATGGCCGGCTTGGCTGCTGCCGCTGCGCGGACGGGTGCGATTGGCGCCACGACAGGTGGCGGGCTTGCGGGCTTGACGGGGTTTGCCACCGGTGCCACTGCTGACGTTTGGGGCAGAGTCGGCGCCGCGGGTGCCGCCTGGCGTAACGCGGGCGGGTCAAACAGCATGGTGTAGTCCCGAACAATACGACCAGAGGACCAACTGGTCTCCAAGATCATATCCATGAAGGGATCGTTGATGGGGCGATCACTGCTGAGCCGAATGAAGGCCCGTCCATCAGGTCGGCGTTGCAAGGTGGCTTGCAGGCTGGCCATTGCCGGGTTGTATTCCAGTCCGGCAGCGATAAACGCATCGGGGGAGGCAACACTGGTTCGAAGTGATGCCGCTTCTTCCGCATTGATGTCGGGCACATCAATCTCGGCGCGCAAAGGTTCGCCCAACGCGGATTGAACAGTCAGACGGCCCAGCGAGAGTGCCGAAGCTTCAGTCCCAGATAGGCCGAGCAGCGCAACGGCCGCCGCCGCTATAGCGGTCTTTTGCCAACGATGTGACTTAGCAATCAATTTATTAGCCTCCGGTGCTCCAGCGAGCGGCGATTAATTATCATTTTCCAGGCACAAACGCCCGACTCTAAAAACCTAAAAAGCACCATAACATCAATGTCTTAGCAAGACAAGCTAAGAAAGCTTTTAACTTTGCAAGCGCTTGTTACGTTCATTAGTCCTGGCACACATTTGTTGTCAATCGACAACGACCAAGGGACTGTGATTCGAATCCCTTGGCCTTGGTGAAAGAGCGATTACGCGGACAACAAAATGCGCAGCATGCGGCGCAAGGGTTCGGCGGCGCCCCATAGCAATTGGTCGCCGATTGTGAAGGCGCCGAAGTACTCTGGGCCCATGGCCAGTTTGCGGATACGGCCCACGGGAATAGTCATGGTGCCGGTCACGGCCACTGGGGTCAGGTCCTGGATGGTGGCTTCGCGGGTGTTGGGTACCACTTTGACCCATTGGTTATCAGCCGCAATCATGGCTTCGATGTCGGCCGTAGGCACGTCTTTCTTTAGCTTGAAGGTCAGTGCCTGGCTGTGGCAGCGCATGGCACCTACGCGCACGCAAAAGCCGTCCACGGGTATCGGATTGGTGCCAACAAAGCCGTCACCCAAGCCAAGGATCTTGTTGGTTTCTGCCATGCCTTTCCACTCCTCCTTGGACATGCCGTTGCCAAGGTCCTTGTCAATCCAGGGAATGAGAGAGCCGCCCAGCGGTACGCCAAAGTTGGCGGTCTCAGTGCTTGTCAATGCGCGCTGCTTGGCGACGACCTTGCGGTCGATTTCCAGAATCGCACTCTTGGGGTCATCCAGCAGCGCTTTGACTTCGGCATTCAGCGTGCCGTACTGGGTCAGCAGTTCCCGCATGTGTTGGGCACCACCGCCCGAAGCGGCCTGGTAGGTTTGTGTGCTCATCCACTCCACCAAGCCGGCTTTGTACAGAGCCCCCACGCCCATCAGCATGCAGCTGACGGTGCAGTTGCCGCCCACCCAGTTCTTTCCACCGTTGGCCAGAGCGTTCTTGATCACCGTCATGTTGACCGGGTCCAGGATGATGACCGCGTCAGATTCCATGCGCAATGTGGAGGCTGCATCAATCCAGTGGCCATTCCAGCCCGCAGCGCGCAATTTGGGGAACACTTCGGTGGTGTAGTCGCCGCCCTGGGCGCTGATGATGATGTCGCAGCGCTTGAGCGCATCGATATTGAAGGCATCTTGCAGGGTGGTTTCGTTCTTGGCCCAGCTTGGGGCTGTGCCGCCCGCGTTGGAGGTGGAGAAGAACATGGGTTCAATCAGAGCAAAGTCGCCCTCGGTTTCCATGCGGTCCATCAAGACCGATCCCACCATGCCGCGCCAACCGACGAGACCTACCAAATTTCCTGTTTTCATGAAGTTGCCCTTTCAGATTGTTGAAATTAAAACATTTCATCTGCCCGGCTCGTCTGGCCGGTAGGGGCGCGACGAACCGGGCTGTGTTAGCCAGTAATGGTTGTCGTTTTGGTCAAGGATGACCATGCCGATGCGAAGCCGCCCGGTGCCAACCCAGTGACGCTTCGGCGCGTCTGAAAGGAGTGGGCAGGTAGGCTTTGCATGGGAACCATTGTAAGCGACGGATTTACAGGGCCGCGACGACCGCGTTGCCCATTTCAAGGGTGCTGACCTTGGTAGTGCCGGCACTGTAGATGTCGACGGTGCGCAACCCCTGCTCCAGTACCTTCTTGACCGCGGCTTCAATGCGTACGGCCGCTGCCTCCTGGTTCAGGCTGAAGCGCAGCATCATGGCCGCACTCAGAATGGTGGCCAGTGGGTTGGCAATTCCTTTGCCCGCGATGTCCGGGGCACTGCCATGGCTGGGTTCGTACAGGCCCTGGTTGCTGGCGTTCAGGCTAGCCGAAGGCAGCATGCCGATGGAACCGGTCAGCATGGAGGCTTCATCCGACAGAATGTCACCGAACATATTGCCGGTCACCACCACATCAAAACGCTTGGGTGCTTTGACCAGTTGCATGGCGGCGTTGTCCACGTACATGTGGTCCAACTCTACGTCGGGGTATAGCAGGCCAACCTCGGACACCACGTCTTTCCAGAATTGGAAGGTTTCCAGCACATTGGCTTTGTCCACACTGGTGACGCGCTTGCTGCGCTTGCGAGCGGCCTGAAACGCGACGTGGGCGATGCGTTCAATCTCGGGTCGGCTGTAGCGCATGGTGTCAAAGGCCTCTTCCGCACCGGGGAAGTGGCCATCGACGGCGGTGCGGCGTCCACGCGGTTGTCCAAAATAGATGTCACCTGTGAGTTCGCGAATGATCAGAATGTCCAAGCCCGAAATGATCTCGGGCTTGAGGCTGGAAGCGCCAACCAATTGCTCGTAACAGATAGCGGGGCGGAAGTTGGCAAACAATCCCAAGTTCTTGCGCAGGCCCAAAATCGCCTGCTCGGGGCGCAAGGGGCGGTCCAGTTTGTCGTACTTCCAGTCGCCCACGGCGCCAAAGAGAATGGCATCGGCCTGCTTGGCCAGTTGCAGGGTTGCATCCGGCAAGGGATGGCCGTAAGCCTCATAGGCTGCGCCGCCGACCAACGCCGTCTCCATTTCGAAGGGAAGCGCCAGCGCGTTCAAGACCTTGACGGCCTCGGCCACAATTTCGGTACCAATGCCGTCTCCCGGCAACACTGCAATTTTCATAATCAGTCTCTAAAGTAGGGGTGGCAGGGCTGACGCGATGCGCAGTGGCCTGCCGTTCAAGATATCAAATTGATAGCTGCCTATGCAAGCATGGTGCGGGCTAGCCAGGGTTTTTGTGCCAAACGCTGGGCTTCAAAGGCTTTGATCTTGTCCGCATGGCGCAAGGTCAAGCCGATGTCATCAAAACCATTCAACAAGCAGTACTTGCGAAAAGCCTGCACTTCAAATGCGATCTCTTCCCCCTGGGGTTTGACAATGACTTGGCGTTCCAGGTCAATGGTCAGCGAATAGCCTGGGAATGCCGCGGCCTCGTTGAACAACTGCTCCACCTGTGCTTCGCTGAGCACTATGGGCAGCAGCCCATTTTTGAAGCTGTTGTTGAAGAAAATGTCAGCGTAGCTTGGAGCAATGATGGCGCGAAAGCCGAATTGCTCCAGTGCCCACGGGGCATGTTCCCGGGATGAGCCGCAACCAAAGTTCTTGCGGGCCAGCAGGACGGACGCACCCTGGTAGCGTGGCTGGTTCAGTACAAAGTCGGGGTTGGGCCGACGGCTGGTCGGGTCCTGACCGGGAAAGCCGGCATCCAGGTAGCGCCATTCGTCAAACAGATTCTGGCCGAACCCGGTTTTGCGGATGGATTTCAAAAATTGCTTGGGAATGATGGCGTCGGTGTCCACATTCTCGCGATCCATCGGAGCGATCAGCCCCTTGTGTACAGTGAACTTGTTCATTTTTTCTTTGCTGCGTCTTCAATTTTCTCGCCCGCTTTTTGCAGGTCCTGTCCTACGCCTTTGACGGTGTTGCAACCGACCAGCAGCAGTAAACACGACATAGTGCATATAGCAATCAGAGTTTTCATGGGTTTCCTATGAATGTCTGGAATCAACTGTATTTTCGGACGTCAACAAAGTGACCGTGAATGGCCGCGGCAGCGGCCATCGCAGGGCTCACCAAGTGGGTACGTCCCCCGGCGCCCTGGCGCCCCTCAAAATTCCGGTTGCTGGTGGACGCGCAACGCTCCCCTGGCTCCAAACGGTCTGCATTCATCGCCAGGCACATGGAGCAGCCTGGCTCGCGCCACTCAAACCCTGCCGCCTTGAATATTTCATGCAAGCCTTCGCGTTCGGCTTGTTCTTTGACCAATCCGGAACCTGGAACCACCATGGCCAGTTTGACGTTCTTGGCTACCTTTTGCCCCAGCTTCTTCACCACCGCAGCCGCTTCGCGCATATCTTCGATGCGGCTATTGGTGCAGGATCCGATAAAAACTTTGTCGATGAACAGGTCGTTCAGAGCCTTGCCTGGCTCCAAGCCCATGTAGACCAAGGCGCGCTCAATGGCGCCACGTTTGTTGGCATCTTTCTCTTTGTCGGGATCGGGTACACGGTCATCAATACCCAAGACCATTTCCGGTGATGTGCCCCAAGTTACCTGCGGAACGATTTGGGCAGCATCAAGCTCCACAACGGTGTCAAATTGCGCATTCGCGTCGGAGTGCAAGGTTCCCCAGAAGGCGACCGCTTGATCCCATTCAACCGCTGCCGCATCGCCGTTGATCGCACTGTGGCCTGGTGCCAGTGGACGGCCCTTCACGTAATCAATCGTTTTTTCGTCGACTGCTACCAAGCCTGCGCGTGCGCCTGCCTCAATGGCCATGTTGCACACGGTCATTCGACCTTCCATGCTGAGGGCGCGGATGGCGGAGCCACCAAATTCGATCGTATAGCCGGTTCCACCAGCAGTACCAATTCTTCCGATGATGGCCAGCACGATGTCCTTGCCGCCGCATCCGCGTGGCAAGGTGCCGTCGACCCGAATCAACATGTTCTTGGCCTTCTTTGCCAGCAAAGTTTGAGTCGCCATCACGTGCTCAACTTCACTGGTGCCAATGCCATGGGCCAGGGCTCCAAACGCGCCGTGCGTGGATGTGTGGGAGTCGCCACATACCACGGTCATGCCGGGCAATGTTGCGCCGTTTTCAGGCCCAATGACATGCACGATACCCTGGCGTTTGGACAGAAATGGAAAGTAAGCGGCTGAGCCGAATTCCTTGATATTGCTGTCCAGCGTTGTGACTTGTTCTTTGCTGGTGGGGTCGGTGATGCCGTCGTAGCCACGGTCCCAACCGGTGGTGGGTGTGTTGTGGTCAGCGGTCGCCACGATCGAGCTGACACGCCAAACCTTGCGCCCTGCCTGGCGCAGGCCCTCAAAGGCTTGCGGGCTGGTCACCTCATGAACCAAATGGCGGTCAATGTAGAGAATGGCAGTGCCATCGTCTTCGGTGTGAATGACGTGGTCGTCCCAGAGCTTGTCGTACAGCGTACGGCCGGGGGTGTCGATGCTTGTGCGTCCCATGCGATTAATTCCTTGGCAATCCTAGATTTTATGCTTGCTGTGGCGTGGCACGGCGGCCAGCAAAACGCCCGCCGACGTTGCCGTCCGGCGGGCGTGCTGATTTGGGGCAAATTATCGCTGTGCGATCGGTTTCACTTCCCGCTTTTCAGAACCGGTGAACAACTGGCGCGGACGGCCAATTTTGTACTCAGGGTCACCAATCATTTCGTTCAGTTGGGCAATCCAACCAACGGTACGTGCCAGTGCAAAAACGGCAGTGAACAAACCGACTGGAATTCCAATGGCGCGTTGAACGATGCCGGAATAGAAGTCCACGTTCGGGTACAGCTTGCGCGACACGAAGTATTCGTCTTCCAAGGCGATCTTTTCCAGGGCCATGGCCAGTTTGAACAATGGGTCGTTTTCAAGTCCAAGGGCTGCCAGCACCTCTTTGCAAGTTTCTTGCATGAGTTTGGCGCGTGGGTCGTAGTTTTTGTAAACGCGGTGACCAAAGCCCATCAGCTTGACACCTGAGTTCTTGTCCTTGACCTGTTCCATAAATTGGCCAACTTTGGAAATACCACCCATCTTCTGGATGTCTTCCAACATGTTCAGGCACGCCTCATTGGCGCCACCGTGTGCGGGGCCCCACAGGCAGGCAACGCCTGCTGCAATGGCTGCAAACGGGTTGGTGCCAGAGCTGCCGCAAAGGCGAACAGTGGAGGTGGAGGCATTTTGCTCATGGTCTGCGTGCAAAACGAAGATGCGGTCCAATGCGCGCTCGATCACGGGGTTGACCACGTATTCTTCACATGGTGTGGCAAACATCATGTGCAGGAAGTTTCCTGCATAGCTGAGGTTGTTCTTGGGGTACATGTAGGGCTGGCCTGCGCTGTACTTGTATGCCATGGCAACCAAGGTGGGCATTTTGGCAATCAGACGGATTGCTGAAACTTCCCGGTGCTCCGGATTGTTGATGTCGGTGCTGTCGTGGTAAAAGGCGGATAAGGCACCCACCAAGCCGGTCATGATGGCCATGGGGTGCGCATCGCGGCGGAAGCCGCGCAAGAAGAACTGCATCTGTTCGTTGACCATGGTGTGGTTGCTCACACGCTTGACGAATGCGGCCTTGCCAGCAACATCAGGCAGGTTGCCGTACAGCAAGAGGTGGCAGGTTTCCATGAAGTCGCAGTTGGTCGCGAGCTGTTCGATGGGGTAGCCACGGTACAGCAGTTCACCCTTGTCACCATCAATGTAGGTAATGGCTGATTGGCAGGACGCGGTTGACAGGAAGCCCGGATCGTAGGTAAACATGCCCGTTTGCGCGTACAGCTTACGGATGTCCACGACGTCCGGACCCACACTGCCCTGGTATACGGGCAGGTCTACGCTAGGGGTGCCGTTACTGAACGACAGGGTTGCTTTGTTGTCAGCTAATTTCATTTTCATTGGCCTTTCAGAGGGGTTCTCTCAACATTTTCAAAACTTCACGCACATCGTCACGATCCAGTTGGGCATCTACCTGCGCCAGTGTTTTCCGAGCCAGGTTTACGTCCAGAAGATCGTTGTCACTCAGTTCCATGAGCGCCCCCATTGCATCGGCTTGACCAATTGTCAAGGATGCGCTGAAGCGCCGGAAAAACCGTTCGATGAAGAGGTCGTTTTCAAGCAGTCCACGGCGGCAACGCCATTTGAGCTTGCTTAAACCTCTTTCACCAATGATTTGGTTGCTCACGAATATGACACAGGCTGATTTTTAGACAGCACGCATCACCATCATTTCCTTGATCTTGCCGATGGCCTTGGTGGGGTTCAATCCTTTGGGGCAAACGTCAACACAGTTCATGATGGTGTGGCAGCGGAAAAGACGGTAGGGGTCTTCCAAATTGTCCAAGCGTTCGCCCGTGGCTTCGTCGCGGCTGTCAGCGATGAAGCGGTAGGCTTGCAACAAGCCGGCAGGGCCTACAAATTTGTCAGGGTTCCACCAGAAGCTGGGGCAACTGGTCGAGCAACTTGCGCACAAAATGCACTCGTACAGACCGTTTAGTTCCTCTCGCTCCTCAGGGCTCTGAAGACGCTCTTTCTCTGGTGGAACAGTGCTATTGATCAGGTAGGGCTTGATCGAGTTGTACTGTTTGAAAAACTGGGTCATGTCAACGATCAAATCGCGGATGACGGGGAGGCCAGGCAGTGGTTTCAGGACGATGGTACCGGTCAGTGTGCGCATGTTGGTCAGGCACGCCAGGCCATTTTTGCCATTGATGTTCATGGCATCCGACCCGCAGACGCCTTCTCGGCACGAGCGGCGGAAAGTGATGGCTGGGTCAACCGCTTTGAGCTTCATTAAAGCGTCGAGCAGCATGCGTTCGGTTCCGTCCAATTCGACCTCAATGGTCTGCATGTAAGGCTTTGCATCCTTATCAGGATCGTAGCGGTAGATGGAGAAAGTGCGTTTTGCCATTTTGGAAATCTCGCTGTTCTATTAGAAGCTGCGTGTTTTGAGCTCAACGCTCTCAACAGTCAGCGGTTTCATTTGCACGGATTTGTAGGCCAGGCGACTGCCTTCCTTGTGCCACAGGGTGTGTTTGTGCCACTCGGTGTCATTGCGACCATTTGGGTGTTCTGGAGTATCACCATAGTCGTTGACTGTGTGCGCACCACGGCTTTCGTGGCGGGCGGCTGCAGACACGATGGTGGCTTGTGCAGCTTCGATCAGGTTTTCGACTTCAAGTGCTTCAATACGCGCGGTGTTGAACACTTTGGACTTGTCTTTAAGTCCAATATTTTTGACCCGCTCGCGCAGTGCCGCGATCTTGGCGACTCCTTCGTCCATGGTGACTTGGGTGCGGAACACGCCCGCATGCTGCTGCATGGTGGTGCGGATGGCATCCGCCACATCCTGTGCGTATTCGCCACTGGTTGCGTTGTCCAGGCGCTCCAGTCGCGCCAGCGTGGCATCGGCCGCAGTGGCGGGCAAGGGCTTGTGGAGTTTTGTGTTGCTGTTGAACTCAACAATGTGGTTGCCCGCAGCGCGGCCGAACACCAGCAAGTCCAGCAAGGAGTTGGTTCCCAAGCGGTTGGCGCCGTGGACGCTGACGCAGGCGCATTCACCCACGGCATACAGGCCATTGACCACTTCGCTCTTGTTCTCCGCGTTTTGTGTCACCACTTGACCATGGATGTTGGTGGGGATACCACCCATCTGGTAATGAATAGTGGGCACCACAGGAATGGGTTCCTTGGTGATGTCGACATTGGCAAAATTGTGGCCAATTTCGAACACCGAAGGCAAGCGCTTCAGAATCGTGTCAGCACCCAGATGCGTCATGTCCAGATTGATGTAATCCTTGTTGGGACCGCAGCCGCGACCTTCCTTGATTTCCTGGTCCATGCAGCGCGACACATAGTCGCGTGGGGCCAAGTCTTTGTATGCAGGTGCGTAGCGTTCCATGAAACGCTCGCCATTGCAGTTACGCAAAATAGCACCTTCGCCGCGGCAACCTTCGGTCAGCAACACGCCAGCACCGGCCACGCCAGTGGGGTGGAATTGCCAGAACTCCATGTCTTGCAAAGGAATGCCTGCGCGGGCGGCCATGCCCAAGCCGTCACCAGTGTTGATAAACGCGTTGGTTGAAGCCGCAAAAATGCGACCCGCACCACCCGTTGCAAGCAGGGTTGTTTTGGCTTCCAGAATGTGGACGTCACCGGTTTCCATCTCGATAGCGGTTACCCCCACGACATCGCCATCGGCGTCACGGATCAAGTCCATGGCCAGCCATTCTACGAAGAAACTGGTCTTGGCCTGCACGTTTTGCTGGTACAGCGTGTGCAGCATGGCGTGGCCCGTACGGTCGGCCGCAGCACAGGCGCGCTCTACTGCTTTTTCGCCGTAGTTGGCAGTGTGACCACCAAACGGCCGCTGGTAAATAGTGCCGTCAGGATTGCGGTCAAACGGCATACCCATGTGTTCCAAGTCATAGACGACCTTGGGCGCTTCACGGCACATGTATTCGATGGCGTCCTGGTCGCCAAGCCAATCGCCACCCTTGACGGTGTCGTAGAAGTGGTAGTGCCAGTTGTCGTCGTTCATGTTGCCCAAAGAGGCACCAATGCCACCCTGAGCTGCCACGGTGTGCGAGCGGGTGGGGAAGACTTTGGACAGCACGGCCACATTGAGGCCAGCGCGCGCCAGTTGCAGCGAGGCACGCATGCCAGAGCCACCAGCGCCGACGATGACGACGTCGAATTTACGTTTTGATACGGGGTAAGACATGAATTACAGCCTGTAATGAAGTGAGGTCAGACGCGCCACAGGACCTGAATGGCCCAGCCAGCACAGGCGACGAGCCAAACAATGGTGAAAACTTGCAACGAGAGGCGAACGGATACGGGCTTGATGTAGTCCATCCAAATATCCCGCATACCTACCCACACGTGGTAGAGCAGGGCAAGGATGACCACAAATGTCAAGGCCTTCATCCATTGCGCGGAGAAGATGCCCGACCATTTGTCGTAGCCGATGGCACCTTTTGAGAAGATGACTTGCGCCAGAACGACCACGGTGAAAAGGGCCATCAGGGCGGCTGTAACGCGTTGGGCCAACCAGTCGCGCAATCCGTAGTGCGCGCCAACAACGATACGCTTGGAGCCGTAATTAACTGCCATTTTTTAGTTCCTTTTAGTACGCGCCAAACAGCTTAAGAGCCAAAACGAAGGTCAGTAGTGACCCCAGCCCCAAAGTGACCAATGCGGAAGATTTTCCGAATTCTTTGCTCACAGCATGGTTGATGTCCATGTACAGGTGGCGCAGACCGGCGATGAAGTGGTGCAAGTAGGCCCAGATGAGCGCCAAGGCCACCAGTTTCATGAACCAACCTGGAATAAATCCGAGGCCGACCGAAAAGGCACCAGTGAACTTGGCATAAGAGAATTCTGACGAAATCGATGTGTCGAACATCCAGATGATGAAAGGCATCAGGATGAACATGATGGCACCGCTGACGCGGTGCAAGATGGAAACCCATCCTGCGGGGGGGAGTCGGTAGGTGGGCAGATCCGAAAACGCATTGATATTGCGAAATTCAGGTCGCTTGTTGCCGGAAGAGGAGGGGGACTCAGTCATGAGGGGACTTTCTTGTTGGTAACTGCTTTGTAATTAATACTGCCGCAATGCGAAATTCTATTGCACCGCACCAATCTGACATTGGTCTTTCAGAGGACCGCATTTTCAATTTAGCTCGTTTCGATAGTAGTGTCTATCGGTTAAATACAAGCCGCGGCGCATTTCCATCGGCACATCGTTGTAAGTGTAGGCGATGCGCTCCACGCTCAGCACGGGTGTTTTTGGCGAGACCTTTAACAGGAAGCATTGCTCTGCGTCGGGGAGTAGCGCACGAATTTTCTCTTCAGCGCGCACCATACGCACACCAAACTCGGTTTCAAACAAGCCGTACATCGGGCCATCGTAATCCGTAAGTCGTTCTGCCGTCAGCCCTTGGAATGGTACCCCCGGCAACCATAATTCCTCCAAGATGGTGGGGATCGAAGCGAACGAGAGCACCCGTTGAACCTGGAACACCGCATCACCAGCGTTGATCGCCAACGCGCGCGACACCTCTGCACTGGCTCGGGCGCGCTTGCAATCGATGATTTGGCGCTGGGCGGGGCCTTGGCTGTTGGGGTCGCCGTTGTCAGGGAAAAGCTTCAGAAACCGGTATTGGATGTGCTGCTCCGCGTGCGTCGCGACAAATGTCCCCTTGCCTTGGCGGCGCACCAGGAGATTTTCGGCGGCAAGCTCGTCAATGGCCTTGCGCACGGTGCCTTGACTTACCTTGAATCTGGCGGCTAACTCCAGCTCGCTCGGGATGCTTGTGCTCGGTTTCCACTCGCCGGATTGCAGGCTTTTCAATATCAGCACTTTGATTTGCTGGTACAGCGGACTGAAAGCTGGCGTTTGGGGGGCGAACTGCCCAGACGCCGCATCTGCCTTTGCGGTTTGCAAGCTATCGAGTGCAATGGAAGGCCGTTCGGTCATCGAATTGGGTTTAGTAGTCAGCTTGAAGTCAGTATCAAATATGAGCTGAATCATATCTTATATAAGACATAAGACAAGTTGACCGCACCGCAAAATCAAGGGTAAACTTCGGCCACATTCTGCGGAGCTCGAACGTTTTGCTTGGGCTCCTGGGTCGCTGTTTTTTTCATAACATTCCTGGAGTTTTACCATGAGCAAGAAACCCGTCCGCGTTGCCGTTACAGGCGCAGCAGGCCAAATTGGATACGCGATTCTGTTTCGCATCGCCTCTGGCGAAATGCTGGGAAAAGACCAGCCAGTGATTTTGCAATTGCTGGAGGTGCCCATGGAGAAGCCCCAGCAAGCGCTGCAAGGCGTGATCATGGAATTGCAAGACTGTGCGTTCCCCCTGTTGGTCGGTATCGAAGCGCACAGCGACCCCATGACTGCATTCAAGGATGTGGACTACGCCCTGTTGATCGGTTCGCGTCCCCGTGGCCCTGGCATGGAGCGCGCAGAGTTGCTCGCCGTCAATGCCGAGATTTTCACAGCCCAAGGCAAGGCACTGAACGCAGTTGCTAGCCGTAATGTCAAGGTGTTGGTTGTCGGTAACCCCGCCAACACCAACGCTTACATCGCCATGAAGAGCGCGCCCGATCTGCCACGCAAGAACTTCACCGCCATGCTGCGTCTGGACCACAACCGTGCGCTGAGCCAATTGGCCGAGAAGACTGGCAAGGCTGTGGCCGATATCGAAAAAATGACCGTTTGGGGCAACCACTCGCCAACCATGTACGCCGATTACCGCTTCGCTACCATCAACGGTGCCAGCGTTAAGGACATGATCAACGACCATGAGTGGAATGCCAATGTGTTCCTGCCCACCGTCGGCAAACGCGGCGCGGCCATCATCGCGGCGCGCGGTGTGTCGTCGGCAGCTTCTGCTGCCAACGCGGCCATTGACCACATGCACGACTGGGCGCTGGGTACCAACGGCAAGTGGGTCACCATGGGTATTCCATCGGATGGCCAATACGGTATCCCCGCAGACACCGTATTTGGATTTGCCGTGACCTGCGAAGGCGGCGAATACACAGTGGTGCAAGACCTGCCAGTGGACGCTTTCAGCCAGGAATGCATCAACAAGACCCTGAAAGAATTGCAAGACGAGCAAGCTGGCGTCGCCCACCTGCTGTAATTGAAGTGACCCATCCGCGCGAAGTTCTTCTCGGCGCTCAGGGCGCAGCAGGCTTTTTGCCTGTCTGCGACCACTACAGCGGCGTTGAGGCGCGGATGGTCAAAAGCCTGCAACTGCAGGCGGAAATGATGGAAGAGTTTGGCGCTTGCGTGTTTGACGTGACGCTGGACTGCGAAGATGGCGCACCCGTGGGTGGCGAAAAAGACCAGGCAAATATGGTTGCAGCCCTCGCCAATACTGCGCAAGCAGCTCCTGAATTGATAGCAAGTGCGGTACATCGCCGCGTTGGTGCCCGACTCCATGCCGTCGATCACCCGGCGTTTGAATCGGATGTAGAGATTGTGGTTGGCGGTGCCGCGCAGTCCCTTAGTTACATCATGGTTCCCAAAGTGGAATCGGTGGCCGATGTGGAACGCGCCGTGGCTGCGCTGGACGCTTCAGTGCGCCCGGGCCAGAGGCCCAAGCCGTTGCCTTTGCATGTGCTGATTGAATCGCCGGCCGCCGTGCATCGGGCATTTGACATTGCGGCGCATCCCAGGGTGCAGTCGGTGAGTTTTGGTTTGATGGATTTTGTGTCCGCCCACGGTGGCGCGATTCCCTCTTCGGCGATGGGTGTGCGTGCGGCGAACGATGCCCTGACACTGGACCAGTTTCACCATCCGCTGGTGTTGCGCGCCAAGACAGAAATATCCAGTGCCTGCCATGCGCACGGCAAAGTGCCTGCCCATTGTGTGGTGACAGAGTTCCGCGATACCGATGCACTGCTGAAGGCTGCACGTTTCGCCGCCACGGCTCTGGGCTACACCCGTATGTGGAGCATTCACCCCAGCCAGATTCGCCCCATTCTTCAGGCGTTTTCGCCCTCCTCGGAAGAGGTGGAGTTGGCTGCCCGCATTATTGGGCAAGCCATTGAACAGGAATGGGCGCCTATTTCGGTGCAGGGGCGCTTGCACGACCGTGCCAGTTACCGCTATTTTTGGCAGGTTCTTGAGCGAGCGCACCAGACTGGTGGGGTGTTGCCCGAGCCCATGCAGGTCTATTTTTCAACGGCAATGCAATAATTTCGGAGTGTCACCGTGCTAAAAACTTTGTTCTGGGGTGTGTTGATGGGGGTGACGTTGTCAATACCGGCGCAGGCCGTATCCGATGGGTCAAAGGGTTCGGTCAAAACCAGGGCTTCGGTTGCCAAGTCCGCCCGAAAGCTGGTTGTACCGCCGGTTGAGGTCGCCTATTCGGAGCTATCAGCCGCGCAACTGGTCGTTGCAGGCAATGTGGCGCTGGGCAAAATCCCCTGTGAGCTTTCCGCGCACGTCTCCATCATTGCCAACCCACAATCGGCAGGGCGTTTCATTCTGGAATTAGGGCAGGAAAAGCACTTTTTGGAGCCGGTGCTGACTAGCACCGGCGCGATCCGCTTGGAAGATGCCAATTCGGGTGCGGTCTGGCTACAGTTGGCCAATAAATCGATGTTGATGAACCAGAAGCAGGGAAAGCGCTTGGCCGATGAATGCATGAATGCCGACCAGTTGCGCGTGGCGCAGGCGTTGCAGCGCAACCCCCAGCCCAGTTTGTTAGATCCTTTGGTGATTGAAGTCGTCGTGCCTGCAGCTGGAATAGGGCGGATACAAGAAGCATCTGCTACAAATTAGATAGCTGGTTGCGCACTGTCCATAAGGGCGCAGCCGTTTTTTTATTGTTTATTTAGGAGTGAACCATGTTGCAAACTTACCGTGCCCACGTTGCCGAACGCGCCGCCCTCGGCATTCCCCCGTTGCCCCTGTCTGCCAAGCAGACTGGCGAGTTGATCGAGTTGCTGAAAAACCCACCTACGGGTGAAGAAGCCACGCTGGTGGATCTGATCACGCACCGCGTGCCGGCTGGTGTGGATGACGCCGCCAAGGTCAAGGCCAGTTACTTGGCTGCCGTGGCGCACGGTACGGAAAAATGTGCCCTGATTTCCCGCGAAAAAGCGACTGAGTTGCTGGGCACCATGCTGGGTGGCTACAACATCAGCCCAATGGTGGACTTGCTCGACGATGCCGCGGTGGCCGAAGTCGCGGCTAATGGTCTCAAGAAGACCTTGCTGATGTTTGACCAATTTCATGATGTCAAGGAAAAAGCAGACAAGGGCAACGCTCAAGCCAAGGCTGTGTTGCAAAGCTGGGCCGATGCTGAGTGGTTTACCTCGCGTCCTGAAGTGCCAGCGTCCATCACCTTGACCGTGTTCAAGGTTGAAGGCGAAATCAACACCGACGACCTGTCTCCCGCACCAGACGCGTTCAGCCGCCCTGACATTCCAATGCACGCCTTGGCGATGCACAAAAACGCCCGTCCTGGAATCGTGCCGGAAGAAGACGGCAAGCGCGGCCCCGTCAAGTTTTTTGACGAGCTGAAAGCCAAGGGCAATTTGGTCGCCTACGTTGGAGACGTGGTGGGTACCGGTTCTTCCCGTAAGTCCGCCACCAACTCGGTGCTCTGGTTCACCGGGGAAGACATTCCATTCGTGCCAAACAAGCGTTTTGGCGGTGTGTGTTTGGGTAGCAAAATTGCTCCGATTTTCTACAACACCATGGAAGATTCTGGCGCTTTGCCGATTGAGTTGGATGTGAGCGCCATGAACATGGGTGATGTGGTTGAACTGCGTCCTTATGACGGAAAAGCACTGAAAGACGGCAAAGTGATTGCCGAATTCACCGTCAAAAGCGAAGTGTTATTTGACGAAGTGCGTGCCGGTGGACGCATTCCCTTGATCATTGGCCGTGGCCTGACTGCCAAAGCGCGCGAAGCTTTGGGCCTGCCCGTGAGCACGCTGTTCCGCTTGCCGCAAAACCCTGTGGACACCAAAAAAGGTTTCACGCTGGCGCAAAAAATGGTAGGTCGTGCCTGCGGTTTGCCTGAAGGCCAGGGCGTTCGCCCCGGTACTTACTGTGAACCAAAAATGACCAGCGTGGGTTCGCAAGACACCACCGGCCCCATGACCCGCGACGAGCTGAAAGATCTGGCTTGCCTGGGCTTCAGCGCCGACTTGGTGATGCAATCGTTCTGCCACACAGCGGCATACCCCAAGCCCGTGGACGTGAAGATGCACCACGAGTTGCCTGACTTCATTAGCACCCGTGGCGGCGTGCCATTGCGTCCTGGAGACGGCATCATTCACAGCTGGTTGAACCGCATGTTGTTGCCTGACACAGTTGGCACTGGTGGCGACAGCCACACCCGTTTCCCTATTGGCATCAGCTTCCCCGCCGGCTCCGGCTTGGTTGCCTTCGGAGCGGCTACGGGCGTGATGCCTTTGGATATGCCTGAGAGCGTGTTGGTTCGTTTCAAAGGCAAGTTGCAGCCCGGCATCACATTGCGTGATCTGGTCAACGCCATTCCTTTGTACGCCATCAAGGCCGGCCACCTGACCGTTGCCAAGCAGAACAAGGTCAATATTTTCTCGGGTCGTATCCTGGAAATCGAAGGCTTGCCAGACCTCAAGGTTGAGCAGGCGTTCGAGTTGAGCGACGCTTCTGCCGAGCGCAGTGCTGGTGGTTGCACCGTGCATCTGAACAAAGAGCCGATCATTGAGTACATCAACAGCAACATCACCATGTTGAAATGGATGATTGCTGAGGGCTACTCCGATGTGCGCACCATCAAGCGTCGTATCGCTGCAATGGAAGCCTGGTTGGCCAATCCCCAGTTGCTCAAAGGCGATGCGGATGCTGAATACGCTGCCGTCATCGAGATCGATCTGGCCGACATCGTGGAACCCATCGTGGCTTGCCCGAACGACCCCGATGATGTGAAAACATTGGCTGACGTCGCTGGCGCCAAGATTGACGAAGTGTTTATCGGTTCGTGCATGACCAACATTGGCCACTTCCGCGCAGCCTCCAAGCTGTTGGAAAATAAGCGCGATATCCCGGTCAAGCTGTGGATGGCACCACCCACCAAGATGGATGCCAAGCAGTTGAGCGAAGAAGGCCATTACGGCGTGTTGGGTGCTGCCGGTGCCCGCATGGAAATGCCGGGTTGCAGCTTGTGCATGGGCAACCAAGCGCAGGTGAAAGAGGGCGCGACTGTGTTCTCCACATCCACCCGTAACTTCCCGAATCGTTTGGGCAAAAACAGCTATGTGTATTTGGGTAGTGCAGAACTGGCAGCCATTTGCTCCAAGCTGGGTCGCATTCCCACCAAGGCCGAATACATGGCCGACATGGTGGTGCTGACCGCTGCCAGTGATAAGGTGTACCAGTACCTGAATTTCGATAAGGTTCAGGATTACACGGACGCTGCGGCGACCGTTTGATTCAGGGGCCGTTACTGCACCAGTAACGGCTCTCCTGCGACGTTCAGCGCCCATTTAGGGTGCCGAATCAGTAAAGCGCCCCGTGACCCAGGTTGCGGGGCGCTTTTTCTTGACCCATGCACAAAGTTCGTGCGCAATATTGAAGCGCTATGCGCGTCTCTTAATCAAGGCCGCTGTAGCTCTGAATCTTTCGTGTTTTCGATCTGGTATTCGAAGTACCGTTGAAAACTGAAGGCCAGGCTCGCCATCAATACGGTAGTGCCGATAAGTAGCGATGCCACGACAGCGGCGATCGTGAGCCAGTTTGTCAGTCCCGCGGGGGCGTTGCTTGCTGCACCCGGGTTGAATTTGAGATTCCATTTCTCAGGCCCCATGAGCCCATACACGATGGCGTTGAGCGCACATCCCGCAATGGTAATACCCAATAATGGAATCAGCAGCCAAATCCAAGGGTCATCCAAGCCGAATTGGCGTGCACGTTGTACGCCATAAAACCCAAGAAGTGTGGGGGCCAGTAGCATCCATCCCCAGCTATCTTTTGCTCCAAAGAGGTAGAAGCGGTGCAGCCCAAAAGGGCCACCTGCCAGTGTGATCCATGTCGCGATTGTCTTGTTTTTCATGTTCCAATTATTCAGCAGCAGCGGAGCTGCCTAGGCCAATACTGCGCTCCATCAATACAACATCGAGCCAACGGTCAAATTTCCAGCCACACGCACCGAGTACGCCAACATGGTTGAAGCCGCAGGCTTTGTGCAATCCAATGGAGCCGTCATTGGCGGAATCGCCGATGACTGCAATGAGTTTTCGCACACCCATGCGTTCTGCCTGGGTCATTAGCTCTGCCAGCAGTAGTCGCCCCATGCCTAGCCCTAGGGCGGACGGTGCCAGGTAGATCGAATCTTCTGCCGAATAGCGGTATGCAGGGCGCGGTTTGAACCAGTTGCAATAGGCAAAACCGACAACGCCGGTGTCATCCTCGGCGACCAAATAGGGTAAGCCCTTTGCGAGCACATCGCTTCGTCGGCCTGCCATGTCGGCCACTGTGGGTGGACTCGTTTCAAACGTCCCCGTCCCATGAAGGACGTGGTGTGCGTAGATCGCTGTTATCGCGTCAATGTCTGCGTCTATCGCTGGTCGTATTTTTAGCATGGCTATATTAAACGCTATAATGGAAGGCTGTTCAGAGTGTCACTGGCCGGGTGGCCAGTTGCGTGTCTCAAACTCTGAATCAAATGGTGGGAATTCATTTCCGCCACCCAAAGGATAAATCATGGTCGTCATTCGACTCGCCCGTGGCGGAGCTAAAGGCCGCCCGTTTTTCAATATTGTTGTTGCCGACAAGCGCACTCGCCGTGATGGCCGCTTCATCGAGCGTATTGGGTTCTATAACCCGATTGCGACTGCGACAGAGGAGAGCATCCGTATCGCCCAAGATCGCCTGACCTACTGGCAAGGCGTGGGCGCACAGGCTTCTCCTACTGTGGAACGCCTGATTAATCAAGCTGCCAAAAAAGCAGCCTGATTTCCGTGATGTTGCCCGGCCTCGAAGCCGCCGAAATGCCGGCGGACGCCATCGAAGTTGGGCGCATTGCAGATGCCTGGGGCATCAAGGGTTGGTTCAAAGTCCTGCCCTACAGCGCCGATCCTGAAGCGCTCTTTTCTTCCAAATCCTGGTATCTCATGCCAACCGAAAAAGGCGCAAAAACTTTTTCCGGCGTCATGACGATCGCAATAGCAGAAGCAAAAATTCATTCCGGCACCGTCGTTGCGTCAGCACGCGATGTGATTGATCGCAACGCGGCCGAGGCATTGCGTGGTTCGCGCATATTTGTGTCGAGGAACAACTTTCCGGCCGCAAGAAAAGACGAATACTACTGGGTAGACCTGATTGGGCTCAACGTTATCAATCGTGAAGGTGTGTTGCTGGGTATTGTCAAAGAATTGCTCGCCACTGGCGCGCAAACTGTTCTGGTGATGGACTATGAGCAGGATGGCAAGACGCAGGAGCGCATGATTCCTTTTGTCTCGGTCTATATCGACGATGTCGATTTGCCAGCCCGGCGCATTCTGGTGGACTGGCAGGCTGATTTCTAAGCGGTGTGACATGCGGTTCGACATCGTTACGCTATTTCCTGAATTGTTTGCGCCATTCCTGACCAGTGGTGTTACGCGTCGTGCGTTTGGATCCGGACAGGTCGATGCCCGACTGTCAAATCCGCGCGATTTCGCGGCAGGAAACTACAAGCGAATCGATGACCGTCCCTTTGGTGGTGGGCCTGGCATGGTCATGATGGCTGAGCCACTTTCGCAGTGCCTCGCCAATATTCAATTGCAGCGCGCTGATGGTGCGCCGGTTGTGCTTTTTTCGCCAATCGGAAAGCCCCTTAACCACACGATGGTGGCGCAGTGGGCCCAAAGCAAGGGCGCAATTCTGATATGTGGTCGCTACGAGGGTGTGGATCAACGCTTCATTGATGCGCATGTGACCGAACAGATCAGTCTAGGTGACTTTGTTCTCTCCGGTGGTGAAATTGCGGCGATGGCGCTTCTGGATGCGGTTGCGCGTCTGCAGCCGGGCGTATTGAATTCCGACGAAAGCCACCTGCAAGATAGCTTTAACCCGGAGTTGGATGGTTTGCTGGATTGTCCACATTACACGCGTCCAGAGCTTTGGGCTGGCAGTGCTGTTCCCGATGTTCTACTGTCAGGTCACCACGCCCAAATCGAGCGCTGGCGCCGAGATCAGCGTCTGCAGCTCACGGCCAAGCATCGACCTGAATTGCTTGTGACCGCTGACAAGGCAGGACGACTCACCGCGCAGGACCAGGCCTTTTTACGGCGCGAAGATTGAAGTTGGTATAATGGAAGGCTAACCGATCCTCTGGCTGGCCAAATCAGATATTTTGCTTGGATGCAAATAATTTGAGTGGCGTCAATTCCGACGCTGGCGCGTGCATGATCACGAAGGAAATCATGAATCTGATCCAAACTCTTGAGCAAGAAGAAATTGCTCGTCTCGGGAAAACAATTCCCGAATTTTCACCAGGCGACACCGTTGTTGTCAGCGTCAACGTAGTTGAAGGCACGCGCAAACGTGTTCAGGCTTACGAAGGCGTGGTGATTGCGAAGCGTAACCGTGGATTGAACAGCGGCTTTATCGTCCGCAAGATCTCCAGCGGAGAAGGTGTGGAGCGTACGTTCCAAACTTACAGCCCATTGATCGCCGGCATCGAAGTGAAACGCCGTGGTGATGTTCGCCGCGCCAAGTTGTACTACCTGCGTGATCGCAGCGGCAAGTCCGCACGTATCAAAGAAAAACTGCCGGCCAAAAAGACAAAGACAGCGACCGTATAAGGTTCTCTGTCTTGAGCGCAAGCCGCCCCCAGCAATTGCTCGTGGCGGCTTTTTTTATGCTGATCTGCCTGCCACTCTGCCTTCGTTGCCTCAATTTTGACTCCACTGCCGCATTTTGATCCGCGCCAAGTGCCTGTAATAGGCGTTGACGACCATTTGCCTAAGGTTCGTTTAGAAGCCATGGAGCCCAATGCCCTGATTCACCGGTTTCAAAGTCAGCACGCCTGGACGCCAGAGTTGTTGGGTGAACCGCGTTTCAGCGGCGGTGCTCCTGTCCACGCCTCGGTGCTGGTTCCTCTGGTGATGCGCGACCGTTTGACGGTTCTGCTCACCCAGCGCACCCCGCATTTGTCGAGCCATTCAGGTCAAGTGGCGTTTCCCGGGGGCAAGGCGGACGCGCACGATGCCGATACGACTGCCACAGCATTGCGTGAGGCGCAAGAAGAGATTGGGCTGTCCCGCGACTTTGTTCAGGTGCTGGGGGTCCTGCCCACATATACGACCGGCAGCGCATTCATTGTTACCCCCGTTGTAGCCTTGGTACACAAGGGGTTTGAACTCCAGGCCAATCCGCATGAGGTGGCCGATATATTTGAAGTTCCGTTGGATTTCTTAATGGACCCAGCCAATCACCAACGCCACGCTTTGGACTGGGCCGGTGCGCGCCGCGAGTGGTTGTCAATGCCCTATGTCGATGGCAGCACCGAGCGATACATCTGGGGCGCTACCGCCGGAATGCTCCGTAATTTCTATCGATTTTTGTTGGACTGAGTTGTGTACGCTGTGGGGGTCGACCCGCCGGGGGGCGATTCCTTGTCGCTATGATTGCCACATGAGCTTTATCTCCATCTTAATTGCGCTGTTGCTGGAGCAGGCGAGGCCGCTGAGCCAAGCCAATCTGGTCCATAACAGTATTCGAATCTGGGTTCGCTGGGTGCTGCGCAATCTCGATGCCGGCAAGTCCCACCATGGCTGGCTGGCTTGGTGTGTGGCGGTCGTGTTGCCCGCCTTGTTGGCGTGCGCCGTACATTGGATTCTTGTTTGGTCGTTGGGCTGGGCGGTTGCGATGGTTTGGAGCATCGCCATTTTGTACTCCACGCTTGGATTTAGGCAGTTCAGCCACCACTTCACTGAGATTCGGGATGCATTGGATGCCGGAGATGAGGACTTGGCCCGGCAACTGCTGGCGCGGTGGATGCATATTGACGCTTCGGCATTGCCGCGCGCTGAGGTTGTACAGCACGTCATTGAGCACTCAGTGCTTTCCGCGCACCGGTATGTGTTCGGCGTTTTGGCTTGGTACACCCTGTTGGCTGCGCTGGGTTTGGGGCCAGCAGGCGCGGTCGTGTATCGCATTGGCGAGTACCTCAGCAGCTATGTGAACCGCCCCGAGCGGCCTACCAGTCAGGCCAATAGCCCGGCCATGAAGGTCAATGCGAAAATGGCGTGGGACGCGATGGACTGGTTGCCGGCACGGATCACGGCACTAAGTTTCGCATTTGTTGGCAGTTTTGAGGAGGCGGTGGATGGCTGGCGCCAGCACGAGCTCAACTTTCCCGGTGATAGCGACGGAGTCATCCTGGCGGCGACCTCGGGCGCTGTCAATGTCAAGCTGGGCCCACTAGAACGGGCTGGTACCGGTCAAGTGCCACAACCATCCCATTTACGGGCTGTGGTTGGTCTGGTTTGGCGCACCGTTGTGATGTGGATGGTCTTTCTGGCCTTGATTTCATTGGCCAGACTGCTCAGCTAATCAGCATCAATAGCGTTTTTGGGACAGTTCCGCAAAAAGATCGCTATATATTTTATAGCGCCTCGCGCATATCCCGTGGGCGCTAAGGCCGCTTTTCACTGTTGAAATCACCCCGCAGCCTGGCTCATGCAAATGGCTACAGTTGTAAAACTTGCAGTCGGATGCAAACGCTTTGATGTCTGGCATCAGAGTGGCGAGTTGCATGGGTGCAATGTGGTTTAGCCCGAATTCCTGAAACCCTGGTGAGTCGATCATGGCCGTATGGGTGACTCGGTCAACCCAATACAAACTGGTGCTGGTCGTGGTGTGCTTGCCAGAATTCAAAGCGGTCGAGATTTCATTGGTCAACACCTGCGCACCTGGCACCAGCCGGTTGATGAGCGTGCTCTTGCCGGCACCCGAGGGGCCAAGCACCAGGGTCGTTTTGCCCGCAAGCAGGGGTTTCAACGTATGTAGGTCGTCGGCTTCTGTGTCTGCGCGTGCTGGATCTTCTGGCGCTATCCGGGGTTTCAGCGCCAAAGGCAGAACTGTGTAGCCCATGTCGCGAAATACCGCCAACCGATCCCAAGCTTGGGTAAAAGGCTGAACCAGATCGCTCTTGTTCAGCGCAATGATGGGGCGTATGTGCTCGGCCTCGGCTGCAATTAGTGCGCGGGCCAACTGGCTTTCGGAGTATTCGGGTTCGGCGGCAATCAGGATCAGTACTTGGTCCAGATTGGCCGCAAACGACTTGGTGCGGATCTCGTCTTGTCGATAGAAAAGATTGCGCCGCGGCTCCACTTTTTCGATCGTGCCCTCGTCTTGAGTTGCCTGCCACAAGACGTGATCCCCGACGACTGCTTGGCCCTTTTTGCCCCGAGGGTGGCAGATCAGTCTTCGGCCATCCGGGGTTTCTACCCATACATGGCGGCCGTGTCCTGCAACGACTAATCCGGGCTCAAGTTTCGGTGATGTTGCCAATGGGAAGATCCGGCTTTAGTTGGGTTGCAAGAGTGCGTCCACCTGGGTCGCACACTCAAAGTCGCGGATGGAGATGCCGCCGATATCGTGGGTGCGAAAACGCACGCTGCATACCTTGTATTGCACCACGATTTCTGGGTGGTGGTTTTCACGTTCGGCAACAAAGGCAACGGCATTGGCAAATGCCATGGTCTGCAGGTAGCCAGCAAAATGGTAGGCCTTTTCGATGGCTACTTCAGAGCCATCGCCATGCAACTTCCAGTCGGTGAGTTGTGCCAACTTCGCTATGATTTGTGTAGCTGCTAGCGCAATAGGTACGGGGGCTACAGGCATATTTACCTCAAAATTTATGGCCATGTTAGGCTGCCACCAAGGGTGACTGCATACGTCCCAAGCGTTCCGAGGCGGGCGGGTGGGAATAGTAAAACTTCACATACACTGGGTCTGGTGTCAAGGTGGAGGCGTTGTCTTGGTAGAGCTTTAGCAAAGCCGATGTCAGAGCGGCCCCGCTGGTTTGGGTTGCCGCATAGGCATCAGCCTCAAACTCATGCTTGCGCGACATCTGTGCGAACAATGGCCTCAAGAACGTGCCCATCAGTGGCATTACCATCATAAACAGCAGCAGCGCCAGCGCATCGTTGGCGCTGGACATATTGGGAACCACGCCCAATCCTGTGAAAAACCAAGCCTGCTGGCTGATCCAGCCCAGCAGTGCAAACCCCAGTAAGCTGATGGCAAACATCGATACGACGCGTTTCAGAATGTGCCGATGCTTGAAATGCCCCAACTCGTGGGCGAGGACGGCATCCACTTCCGGTGGCGTTAGCTGCTGCAGCAAGGTGTCGTAAAACACGACCCGCTTGGAGGCACCAAAACCGGTGAAGTAAGCGTTCGCATGGGCGCTGCGTTTGCTTCCATCCATCACATAAAAGCCCTTTGAAGTGAAGCCACAACGCGCCATTAGCTGAGTGACACGGTCTTTCAGCTCTGGATCTTCCAAGGCTTTGAATTTGTTGAACCACGGCGCAATCCATGTGGGGTAAATCAGCAATGCCAGCAGATTAAAGGCCATCCACGCGCCCCACGTCCACAGCCACCACCAGGTGCCGGTGGAGCCCATCATCCACAACACCAAGGCGATCAGCGGCACTCCAATCAGGATTGCCAGCAGGGTTGATTTGCCAAGGTCTTGCAACCACAACTTCAGACTGGTTTTGTTGAAGCCAAAACGCTGCTCAATGACGAAGGTCTGGTACAGCGTGAACGGCATATCAATGAGTGCGTTTATGGCCATGAACGCCGCCAGCAAGGCTAGCTGCTGCATCAGTCCGTCGCCCAATTGCGTGGTCAGCACATGATTCAACAGCGAAAGCCCGCCCAGCAGTGTCCAACACAGGGTGATGGCAGCGCCCCAGGCCAATTCCAGCAACGCGAACCGCGACTTGGTGATGGTGTAGTCCGCGGCCTTTTGATGGGATGTGAGTGTGATTTTTTCGGCAAATGCCACTGGCACACTGTTGCGATGCAGGGCAACATGGTGTGTTTGCCGGCTGGCCAGCCAGAACTTCAGCAACACGCTTGCCAACAGGGCCACAGTGAAAACCAGTGTGGTGGTGAGTGACGCCGTAGCGTTGGAGAATAGTTCTGTCATGGCGTCGGAGTTTAGGCCATCAGCGACAATTGCAATATGGACGAAACCAACCCCCCTTTGCGTAAAGCTGGCAACAACCTCGTCTGGCTTGACTGCGAAATGACGGGATTGAACCCGGAAGTCGACCGGATTATTGAAATCGCGGTAATTGTGACCGGGCCCAATCTGGAATGCCGTACCGAGGGCCCCGTGCTTGCCATTCACCAAAGCAATGCGCAATTGGATCTGATGGATGCATGGAACAAGGGCACCCATGGAAAGAGTGGACTGATTGACAAAGTAAAAGCCTCGGCGGTGACAGAAGAACTGGCGCAGGCGGAGGTGATTGCCTTCTTGAGCCAGTATGTAACTGCCAACGGATCTCCTATGTGCGGGAATTCAATTGGGCAAGATCGGCGTTTTCTGGCCAAGTACATGCCCAAGCTGGAAGCGTTTTTTCATTACCGTAACCTGGACGTGAGTACGCTGAAGGAATTGGCAAAAAGGTGGAAGCCGGAAGTTGCGACTTCATTCAAAAAGAAGCAACAACACACGGCATTGGCCGATGTGCACGAGTCCATTGACGAGCTGGAGCACTACCGGACGCACTTTCTGAAGTTGGATTAAAGCCCCTAATAAGTTGTAGGATTAGGTATAAACCCGAATTCATGCAATAATCGAAGGCTGCGCTGCACTCGGTGGCGCATATTTGTACATCTCCCTTCATTCACTGGGTCCAAAGCGCACTTGCGTAGCAAGTTTGCAGAAAAGGGCCCCCAGCGCTGATAGAACTCCTTGTGAGTCAGAGCCGGTTCCGTTTGATGGTTGATGTTTTTTAACCATTGACGGGGCCACCGCACAACGTGCGGAGCTCGCGTGTGAGTAAAACCATGACTGACGCTTTTGAAGTGGCTGGCGACTTGTCGCTTGCCGAATCCTTTTCCAATACCCCCGATACGCACCCCGTTGCAGCGATGCACTCGGAAGTTGACACGTCTACGGATGAATTGTCCGTAACAGCGGATGCCGCAGACCTGCCAGAAGTACCTGAGGCACCTAACGGCTTTGTGGAGCTCGGCCTTGCGCCTGAGCTGATCATGGCGGTGAAAGACCTGGGCTACACCCAGCCTACGACCGTTCAGCTTAAAGTTATCCCGATGGCTTTGCCTTCGGAGACTGCGGACCAACAAGTCAAGAAGTTCATCGACTTGATGGTTTCCAGCCAAACCGGCAGCGGCAAAACGGCTGCGTTCCTGTTGCCCGTGCTGCACACTTTGTTGACCCAGATGGCCCAAGCCGAAGCCAAAGAGCGTGCTGACTACGAAGCTGCTGTGGCGGATGCTGCTGCAAAAGGCGAAGCACCTCCCAAGCGCGCCAAGCGCCAAGATCCGACTAACCCCCGCAATTTCAAGGCAGCTGCCCCCGGCGCTTTGATTGTTTGCCCAACCCGTGAATTGGCGCAGCAGGTTGCGCATGACGCTATCGACTTGGTGCAGCATTGCCGTGGCCTGCGTGTTGCCAATATCGTTGGCGGTATGCCGTATCAGTTGCAAATTGCCAAGCTGCAAAATGCCAATTTGGTGGTGGCAACCCCAGGCCGTTTGCTGGATCTGCAGCGCTCCATGCAAATCAAGCTGGACCAAGTCCAGTTCTTGGTCGTGGACGAGGCCGACCGCATGTTGGACTTGGGTTTCTCGGATGATCTGGCTGAAATCAACCAGCTCACCGTGGGCCGCAAGCAAACCATGATGTTCAGTGCCACGTTTGCACCGCGCATTCAGCAACTGGCATCCCGCGTGATGCGTGATGCCCAGCGCGTCACCATCGACAGCCCACAGGAAAAACATTCCAACATCAAGCAAGTGCTGTTCTGGGCCGACAACGCCCAACACAAGCGCAAGCTGTTGGACCACTGGTTGCGCGATGCCAGCATCAACCAGGCGATTGTGTTTGCCAGCACCCAGATTGAGTGTGATGGTTTGGCCAATGACCTGCAACAAGATGGCTTTTCCGCTGTTGCTTTGCATGGCGCTTTGAGCCAAGGTTTGCGTAACCGCCGCCTGATGGCTTTGCGCCAAGGTCAAGTGCAGATTTTGGTGGCGACCGATGTGGCAGCCCGTGGTATTGACGTACCTACCGTCACCCACGTGTTCAACTTCGGTTTGCCCATGAAGGCTGAGGATTACACCCACCGCATTGGTCGTACTGGCCGCGCTGGACGTGACGGCATTGCCGCTACGTTTGCCGAGTTTCGCGATCGCCGCAAGATTTTCGACATCGAAGCTTTCACACGCCAGCCTATCAAGGCCGAAGTGGTGCCAGGTTTGGAGCCACAGCAACGCATGCCTGAATCACGCCCCAGCTTTGGTGGCCGTGGTGACGGTCCAGCCCGTGGTCGCAGCAATGGTCCCCGTGAAGGCGGCTTTGGCGGCGGTAACCGTGGCGGCTTCGGCGGCGGTAATCGTGACTCCGGCCCCCGTGAAGGTTTTAGCTACGAGCGCAAGGGTGGTTTTAACGACCGCTTTGCTGGCGGTGGCGGCGGCCGTGGTGATGCACCCGCTCCGCGTGGTGACTTTGCCCCACGCGGCGATTTCGCTCCCCGTGGTGACTTTGGTGGCGCACCCCGCGGTAATTCCGCAGCGCCTCGCGGCGACTTTGGTGCTCCACGTGGTGACTTTGGCGCACCGCGCGGCGATTTCGGTGCGCCTCGCGGCGACTTTGCTGCCCGCAAGCCTGCCTTTGGTAAGCCCACTGGGTTTGCCAAGCCTGGTAACGGCGGCAAGGTATTTGTGCCAAGGGATGCGAAAAAGCGTTCCGAACGCAACGCTGACTAATCAAGAAGCCCCGAAAGGGGCTTTTTTTTGTCTGTACGGTTCAGGTCATTCCATTGCGGCTGGCCAGCTCGACAAACAAGCCCGAGTGGTCCAGGTCGGCAAGACCGTGGTCTACGCCTTCGGCATACAGTTGTTCAAACAATGCCGTGATGGGGGCCTCAAACCCGATTTCACTCGCGGTAGACAAGGCGTTGCGCAGGTCTTTGAGCTGCACGGTCATTCGCCCCCTTGGGGAGAAGTCGCGCTCGATCATGCGTTGGCCGTGCACCTGCAGGATACGGCTGTCGGCAAAACCCCCGGTGATGGCCTCTTTGACCTTGGCCATGTCGGCACCGCCCTTTTCACACAGTAGCAAAGCTTCGGCGACCGCGCCAATGGTGATTCCCACGATCATCTGGTTGGCCAACTTGGCCAGTTGGCCAGACCCTGTGGGGCCCACATGTGTTGCATGGCCGAACACGGTGAAGACCGGCAGTGCCCGTTCATAGTTGGCCGCCTTGCCGCCGACCATGATGGCCAGCGTGCCCTGTTCTACCCCGATGGTGCCACCCGATACGGGTGCATCCAGATAGGCAATATGCCATTCGCTTAAGCGCGCGGCGTGGTCACGCGCCTGGGCGGGTTTGATGGACGACATGTCCACCAGTAGACTGCCGGGCTTCATGGCGGCTGCGACACCCAGATCGAACAGTACATGGCCCACCACATCGCCGTTGTCCAGCATGGTGATGACCAAGTCGGCGTCTTTAACTGCCTGTGTCGGGGTATCGTGCGCTACCGCTCCGAAACTGGTCAGACGCAGCGCCCGATGGTGGGTGCGGTTCCATACCTGTACGTCATAGCCTGCTTCACACAAACGGCGCGCCATGGGAAAGCCCATCAAGCCGATGCCTAACAACGCGATTTTCATTTTTTCTCCATGCTGCCAGACAAGAATACAACCCGGCAGACAGGGTTACAAAGAGTTCGTCGTGTTATTTGCTGTCAACTGGCTGACGGGTGCCTACATCAGCAAGTGTTCTCCAGCGTTGTCTCCGCCGAGAGTGACGTAGTTCACCTTGCGAATGTCCATCAATTTTTTGCCGCCGGAGTAGCTGATGGAGCTTTGCACGTCCTGCTCCATCTCGATCAGCGTGTCGGCTAGCTTGCCCTTGATGGGTTCCAGAATGCGCTTGCCTTCGACGTGTTTGTATTCACCCTTGTTGAAGTCGCTGGCCGAGCCGTAGTATTCCTTGAACAGCACACCGTCGACCTCCACGGTTTTCCCGGGCGACTCTTCGTGCCCGGCAAACAGCGAACCCACCATCACCATGGTGGCGCCAAAACGGATGCTCTTGGCGATGTCGCCATGGTCGCGGATGCCACCGTCGGCAATGATGGGCTTGGTCGCCACGCGGGCACACCATTTGACCGCGCTCAGTTGCCAGCCACCTGTGCCAAAACCGGTCTTCAGTTTGGTAATACACACCTTGCCCGGGCCGATACCGACTTTGGTGGCGTCAGCACCCCAGTTTTCCAGGTCGATCACGGCTTCAGGCGTGGCCACATTGCCGGCGATGATGAAGACGGATGGCATCTTCTCCTTCAGGTACGCGATCATGTCTTTCACACTCTCGGCATGGCCGTGTGCGATGTCGATGGTGACGTACTCCGGAACCAGGCCGAGGGCTGCCAAGGTGTCCACAGTGGCGTAGTCCGGTTGCTTGACACCCAGCGAAATGGAAACAAACAGGCCTCTGGCCTTCATGTCCCGGGCGAACTGGACGTTGTCAAAATGGAAGCGGTGCATCACGTAGAAGTAGCCGTTTTGAGCCAGCCAGACACAGGTGGACTCGTCCACCACTGTCTTCATGTTGGCGGGCACGACCGGAATGCGGAATTTGCGTCCGCCCAATTCGACACTGGCGTCACATTCCGAGCGGCTCTCCACCCTGCATTTGCGGGGCAACAACAGGATGTTGTCGTAATCAAAAATTTCCATGGTCCAAGCTCCAATCCGATGTTCAAGAAAAATATCTAGAAAAACACAAGGCACTTGGATTGGACCCGGCAAAAAAATACCGGGTGCCAATTGCTTGGGCCCGGTGCGCGATTGTATACAGTTTCCAAATCAACAGTGTTGCTGTGAGTAATGTGGGTGTGCGTTTTGCGAAGGTAAAGGAGAAGGCCAAAGGCCGGGGGACACGTCGCAAAACGTGCACCCACATTACTCACAGCGTTCGTTCGCCACGGGGCTTTCTACAATCGGGTATGTTTTCACCCTTTGCTCCCTCCGACACCACGCAGCTCCCCTTGTTGGCCAACCTCAACCCGGAGCAGCTGGCCGCCGTCACCTTGCCCGCTGAACACGCTTTGATCCTGGCGGGGGCGGGCTCCGGCAAGACCCGGGTGCTCACCACGCGCATCGCCTGGTTGCTACAAAACGGCTACGTCACCCCCGGCGGCATTCTGGCGGTCACCTTCACCAACAAGGCGGCCAAGGAGATGATGACGCGCTTGCAGGCCATGTTGCCAATCAACGTGCGTGGCATGTGGATTGGCACTTTCCACGGCCTGTGCAACCGCTTTTTGCGGGCCCATTTCAAGCTGGCGAACCTGCCGCAAAGTTTTCAGATTCTGGACACGCAAGACCAGCTATCGGCCATCAAACGCCTGTACAAACAGTTCAACATCGACGCCGAGCGGTTCCCGCACAAGCAAATGCAGTGGTTTATTGCCGGCTGCAAGGAAGACGGCCTGCGCCCCAATATGGTGGAAGTGCGCGACGACGAGACGCGCAAAAAGGTCGAGTTCTACCAGCTGTACGAAGACCAATGCCAGCGCGAAGGCGTGGTCGATTTTGGCGAGCTGATGCTGCGTAGTTTTGAGGTGCTGCGTGACAACGACCCGATCCGCGAGCACTACCAGCGCCGATTTCGTCACATCATGATTGACGAGTTTCAGGACACCAACAAGCTGCAGTACGCCTGGATCAAGATGTTGGCGGGCACCGGGGCCCACGGCGCGGTGGACGACCCCACCAGCTTCAACCCCACGGGCAGCGTGATTGCGGTGGGCGATGACGACCAGAGCATCTACGCCTTTCGTGGTGCCCGCGTCGGCAACATGACCGACTTTGTGCGCGAGTTTAAGGTTCAGCACCAGATCAAGCTGGAGCAAAACTACCGCAGCTACAGCAATATTCTGGACTCGGCCAACGCGCTCATCAGCAACAACAGCAAGCGTTTGGGCAAGAACCTGCGCACCGACCAAGGCCCGGGCGAGCCGGTGCGGGTGTACGAGTCTCCCAGCGACTTTGCCGAAGCACAGTGGATGGTGGAGGAGATGAAACAGTTGGTGCGTGACGGTTACGCGCGCAAAGAGCTGGCCGTGCTGTACCGCTCCAACGCGCAAAGCCGGGTGATTGAGACCGCGCTGTTCAACGCCGGAATGCCCTACAAGGTGTATGGCGGCCTGCGCTTTTTTGAGCGCGCCGAGATTAAAAGTGCGTTGGCGTATATGCGTCTGCTGGAGAACCCGCGAGACGACACCAGCTTTTTGCGGGTGGTGAATTTTCCGCCACGCGGCATAGGCGCGCGCAGTATTGAGCAATTGCAGGACGTGGCCCGCGCCGCGGGCTGCTGCCTGAGTGACGCGGTGAGCGGACTTGGCGGGAAAGCGGGCGCTAACATCAGCGCCTTCCTGGCCCGGATTGATGTGCTGCGCGAGCAGACCCAGGGCATGACACTGCGCCAGATTACCGAACTGGTGTTGGACAAAAGTGGCCTGCTGGAGCACTACAAGGCCGACCGTGAAGGCGAGGACCGTGTAGAGAATTTAGAAGAGTTGGTCAACGCCGCCGAGAGTTTTGTGTCCAACGAAGGTTTTGGCCGCGATGTCGTGGCGCTGCCGGGAGATGGCACGCCGGAGTCGACCGTAGATTTAAGGCAGTCCCCAGCCTCGCAGGGAATTGATTTCAGCCAAGTGCTGGAAGACGCACAGGCACCCGATTTTGAGTCAGGTGAGACGATTTCCCCTTTGGCTGCTTTCCTGTCCCACGCGGCACTGGAGGCGGGTGACAACCAAGCGCAAGCCGGGCAAGACGCGATTCAGCTGATGACGGTGCACTCCAGCAAAGGGCTGGAATTTGACGGCGTGTTCATCACCGGCATGGAAGAGGGCTTGTTCCCGCATGAGAACTCCATGAATGACCGCGATGGTCTGGAAGAAGAGCGCCGCCTGATGTACGTCGCCATCACCCGCGCCCGCAAACGTCTGTACCTGAGCCATTCGCAAACCCGCATGCTGCATGGGCAAACCCGCTTCAACCTGAAGAGCCGCTTCTTTGATGAGTTGCCCGAAGAAGCCTTGAAGTGGCTCACGCCGAAGCACTCGGCGGCCAACATGGGCGCAGCAGGGCGTGCATGGGGTAGCTCTTTTGCTATGAATTCAGGAGCTGCTCACGCACAACCCACGGGGGCTACAGGCACTTTTGATGCCAAAATTCCACGTAAGAAAGAGTCTGAGCATGGGCTGCGGACCAGCCAGAAAGTATTCCACGCCAAGTTTGGCGAAGGGACGGTTTTGACCTTGGAAGGCAGTGGGGACGACGCCCGTGCCCAAATCAACTTCCCGCGCCACGGCATCAAATGGCTGGCGCTGAGTGTGGCCAAGTTGACACCGCTACCATGATCTTCGCCATGAAAACAAAACTGTTCATCACATTAGTAGGCGTTTACGCCCTGTGCACTGCAGCCATTGCCGCAGCGCCCCCTGCCAACCCATTGAGCACCATCGCAGCGGTGGACGTTCCTCGTTACATGGGCGTCTGGTTTGAGATTGCCAAATATCCCAACCGTTTTCAAAAAATGTGTGTCAGCAACACCCAGGCGCAATACGCCCCGTTGGCGGACGGCACAGTGCGGGTCACCAACCGCTGCACCGCAGCGGATGGCTCCACCAGCGAGGCGGTTGGTGCTGCGCGCCTGGTCGGTGATGCGGGCTCGCCCAAACTGAAGGTGCGCTTTGCACCGGCGTGGCTGTCTTTCATTCCCATGGTTTGGGGTGACTACTGGATTATTGACCTGGACCCGCAATACCAATTGGCCGCCGTCAGTGAGCCCAAGCGGGAATACTTGTGGATACTTTCCCGCACGCCCACCGTCAGTCCCAAAGTTTACGCAGAGCTATTGACCCGGCTGGAGCTGGCCGGATTTGACCGGCGCAAACTTGAAATCACCCCACAGGAGAAATGATGATTGATGGACTGATAGCCGGTACGCTCGTGGGCTTGGCCGAAACGCGCCAAGGTAAAAATGGAACCACCTTTGCATTGGCCAAGGTCAAAGCGGTTGCAGGGGACGGCGAGAGCCTGATGGTGAATGTGATTGCCTTTGCCACGGAGGCCAGCGCCGCGCTGATGGCGCTGGACGACGGCGACGCCCTGGCATTGACTGGCGCGCTGACACCCAAGGTATGGACCGATAAACAGGGCAACACGCGCCCCGCCTTGGATATGGTGGCGTCCAATGTGCTGACGGTTTTCCATGCCAATCAAAAACGCACAGACGCTGTATTGCCAGTGGCAGGACTGCAAAGCCCTTGAAATTGCAGAAATACTTTGTGCGCACGGTGGCATGCGCGGCGTCACCGAGTTTTCGTCAAATTGTCACATTAGGTTTCTACGATGGCTTTTTACGTTGAACTATTCTGAAAAAGCCCTGACATGACCCAAACCCCCTTGCACACACGCCGCGCGGCACTTAAATTTTTGTCGGCTGCCCCCATGCTTCCCTTGGGCGCACTGGCAAGCAGCAGCTTGCTGGCTGGATGTGCCACCAGCGCTGCGGTACCCGCGGCCATGGGGGCATTTTTGTCCGCCAGTTTCTCGCCGATGGCGGCTCCCAGTTTGGCGAACCCGGCCGCCATGGCAACCACATTGGTGGCCTCCAGCATGAACGTCAAGGACGCCAATGGCGTAACCCATAGCTACAAGCTGGCCTATGAGCCCTTTTTCATCACGGGTGACCGCGTGCCCGACGGTAAGGGTGGCACGGCGCTGGCTGGCGGCTATGTCGACATCTTCAACAAGCCCATCATGGACACTTCCGTGGCGGGCAAAGAGCGCCAATTTTTCTCCGACTGCCCGGATGGCACCTCGTTGCTGCAATTGCAGCAGCCTAAAGTGGCAGGAATCAAGGGCAAGGCAGTTTTTGCCGTAGTGCAGTTTGAATACGTGACCCGCAATCAGGCCAACGCCGATGCCTATGGCACGCTGCCATCTCCCATTGCCGTGCTGACGCTGGACCAGGACCAGACTACCGGCAAACTCAGTTTGGTGAAATACCACAATGTGGACACCTCCCAGGCTCAAGGGTTGTGGATTACCTGCGGCTCCAGCCTGTCACCCTGGAACACCCATCTGTCCAGCGAGGAGTACGAACCCGATGCGCCTTTCGCAGCCAATGACAAGGTGTTCAAAGCCTTCAGCAAAAACCTGTTTGGTGACGAGACCATTGCTAACCCCTACCACTATGGCCATTTGCCAGAGGTGACGGTCAACCCCGACGGCACCGGAACCCTGGTCAAGCACTATTGCATGGGCCGCATTTCGCACGAGTTGGTTCAGGTGATGCCTGACAACCGCACGGTGCTGATGGGCGACGATTACACCAACAGTGCATTGTTTATGTTTGTCGCCGACAAGGAAAAAGCGCTGTCAGCGGGTACTTTGTATGTCGCCAAGCTAGGCGAAGGTTTCTCGGTTAACCCCGCAGATGCGGGTGCCAAGCTCACCTGGATCAAACTGGGCCACGCCACCAGCGACGAAATCGAAAAGCTCGCCAATACGCTCAAACCGTCTGACATCATGACGGTGCTGAAAGCGGACCCGAATGATGCGAGCTTCACCAAGATTTTCTACAACGGGGCCGCCAACTGGGTCAAAGTGAAGCCCGATATGGAAAAGGCGGCTGCCTTTCTGGAAACCCACCGCTATGCCTACCTCATGGGGGGCAGCATGGGCTTTTCCAAAATGGAGGGAACCACCGTCAACATCAAGGACAAGGTGGCGTACTCAGCCCTGCAAAACATTCAGGACTCCATGGTCAAGGGCGGCAAGGGCTGGAATGCTGCCAGTGGCATCGCCATCGACAAGCCGCTGATTGCCGGTTGCGTCTTGGCCCACACGCTAAGTGGTGGTCACAAGGATCAAGCCGGTGGCGCGATCCGCAGTGAGTGGGTGCCTGCCCACACCCGTGCTTTGCTGGCGGGTGAAGACATTGCTCCGGACGCCTTGGGCAACAAGTCCCACCCGGATAAGGTGGGCAACCCGGACAACATCAAGTTCTCGGAAAAATTGCGCACCCTGTTCATCGGCGAAGACAGCGGCACCCACATCAACAACTTTGTGTGGGCCTATAACGTGGACACCCAGCAGTTGTCACGCCTTATGTCCATGCCCGCGGGTGCCGAGGCTACCGGCCTGGGCGTGGTGGATGATTTGAATGGCTGGACCTACATCACCAGCAACTTCCAGCATGTGGGTGATTGGAGTTCGTTGCACAACAAGGTGCAATCTACTTTGGACCCCCTGGTACGCGCCAACTACAAAGACCGCTTCGGCGCGGCCGTGGGCTACCTGACGGGTGAGCCAACCGCACTTAAACTGGCATAGCGCGCAGAAAGGGCCAGTGCTTTAGTAGCTCTGGCTGTCTTTGTTGCCTTTCTTGCCCGAGATTTGCCACGCTGTGCGCTGGTTGGTCAGGCGGGCAAGAAATTCCAGTTCTTCATCAGTGTGGTTGATGGCTTTGGCGGGGGTTAAATAGCGGCCATCCTTGGGAGTAACTTCACCCCAATACGCCTGGTGGTAGCTCGAAACGCTGACCGCCTTATTGCCGCCTGCGGACATGTCTACGGTGCCATAACAGTTGCAAAAGTAGCTGCGGCCATCCTGGTTGGCAAAAATCTCGGTGTACACCCCTGTGCCGCGAATGCCTGCGGTGATGGTGGGGGTCACGATTTGACGGTTGGTGCCCTTGCCCCAGACGCTCACGACGGCACCCGAGAGCAGCCGCAACAGGCTTACCGCATTGAGTGTGGCCCCCCGTTCGACGGTCAGGCGGGAATTCTGGCGCACATGAAAAGCGGAGTTACCAACGACAAAAATTAGATTTGACTTGGGTCCCGTGGCAATTTCATCACCGGTCTGAATGGCTTGCTGCGGGCTCAGGCGCACGCCGTTGACGGTTGCGTCACCCAGCAGTTCCACGATATTGCTTCTGGACTGCGCTTGCGCGGCAAAGGAGCCGCCCAGGGCGCCCCATGCGGCGGCGGCTTGCAAGAAGCTGCGGCGCTGGAACCAAAGCAGCTCGTTATCACTGCGGCCTTGCAAGGTGTGCTGAGTCATGGGGTTTCTCCTGAAGAAGTTTCGAAGCTATCACGAAACGTAAAGTAGATGGATGTGAAGAACATGGCCGCCATCAGCAAGGCGCCGGGAAAAAGGGTTGCAGTGACCAATTCCGCACTTCCGGCCAGCGCCGCAATGGTGGCCACCACCATGCCCATGAACATGAACGCACCTAGCCAGACCATGCCGTACACCGTCAAAGCGCCAAAATTGCGCAAGCAGGCGATGAAGCTGAAAAACAGGCTTTTCAGCGGGGATATTCCGTGCCAGTGCACCAGGGCCGGGGCATGCCAAAACAGCAGGGAAAGCGGCATGTACAAAACCATGGCCACCAGTGTGGCCGTCTGAAAACTTCCGTCTTGCACCAGTTCGGGCGTCAGCGCACCGCCTATCAGGTACAGCTTGGCAAATTGGCCACCGTCTACCAAAGCAGACACCCCCAGTACCGACAGAAAGCCCAGCGCATAGAGGCCACCCAGCACCAGCATGGCCCGCAACTGCTGGCGTCCGGCGCGAAAAGCACTGATCAGGACCAAGGGCGTGGGGAACTTGCCGTTGCCGGCTTCCTTGGTGGCTGCCATCAGGCCCAACGTGGCGCCCGGCAGCAGGGCCAGAGCCAGTACATTGCCCAAGACCGGAACAATGCTCAGAATGGACATCACGGCCATGAACAGGAAGAACAGGCCAGACAGTGCCAGCGGTTGCCGAAAAAACGTCCGCATACCCAGCTTGACCCATTGAACGCCTTGTTTGGCCGGGACGATTTGTAGTTTCATGCGGTGCTGCTGTTAAGTGTGATGGGTTGATGAACGCGCTGGCGGAGCACCCGTTCGAAATGGCTGGGGTCGTGGGCTTGGAGCATGGCGGCTTCGCGCGGCAAGTGCAAGTCCCACAGCCGTGAGATCCAAAAGCGCAAGGCACCCGCGCGGGCCATGGCGGGCAACAAGTCGCGCTCTTGTGGGGTCAACGGGCGTACTTTGGCGTAGGCGGCCAAGAATGCGTCGGTGCGTTCGGCATCCTTCTTGCCTGTTGCCAGGTCAACGCACCAGTCGTTCAGGCACACCGCGATGTCAAAAAGCCACGCATCCACGCCGGCGAAATAAAAGTCGAAAAACCCCGTGAGTTCCGGGCTGCGGTCTGCATCCGCGGAGGTGTCAAACAGCACGTTGTCGCGGAATAAATCCGCGTGAATCGGGCCACGCGGTAGCGCACCGTAGGCGGACAAGGTGGCAACGTGGTTTTGGTAGGCCAGCTCGCTTTGCAACAAACTGGATTGCTCGGGGGTAAGAAAGGGCAGCACTACGGGCGCGGTCTCGTTCCACCAAGCCAGCCCACGCAAGTTGGGTTGTTGCATGGAGAAGTCGCGCGCCGCCAGGTGCATGCGGGCCAGCATCTCACCGACCAGAGCGCAGTGCACTGCAGTGGGGGCCAGTTCGCTCTTGCCCCGCAGGCGGTTTACCACGGCGGCAGGTTTGCCATTGAGCGTGTGCAGCACATCGCCGTCCGCATTGGCCGCTGGGTCTGGTGCGGGTATGCCGTGGAAGGCCAAGTGCTTCATCAGCCGCAAGTAAAACGGCAGTTGCTCCGCGGTCAGCCGCTCAAACAGGGTTAGCACATAGGCGGCTTGGTCGGTGGTGACAAAGTAATTGGTGTTTTCGATGCCGCCGGAGCAGCCCTCCATAGTTATCAGGGTGCCGAGCTGAAGGGACTTCAGGAATTCGCTGGCCTGCGCAAGGGAGACCTCTGTATAAACCGCCATTCTTCAACCCGCCCGCAGAGCAAAGCGATGCAGGTCTGGCACCTGAGGATGTGGGGCGAAAGTGCTTGGGTGTGCACCGGGAAACGGGTGGAAGAGGGCGGTCATGGGGAGTAGGGCGCTACGAAGGGCTTGATTGTAGAGTGCCGGCACCTGCCGCCGGTTGCTGTCCGGTGCCTTAGGGGCAGGCAAAATAGGGCTATGACTGAAAACACGCCTGTGCCCAAAAAAACCCTTTTGCTGGTGGACGGTTCCAGCTACCTGTACCGCGCTTTCTTTGCCGGGGGCGGCGACATGAGCGTCAAGCTGACCGATGGCACCGTGCAAAAGACCGGCGCCATTCGCATCATGGTCAACATGATGAATAGCCTGCGCAAGGAGTACCCCGCCCACTACGTGGCCTGCGTGTTTGACGCCAAAGGCCCCACCTTTCGCGATGCCATTTATCCCGCTTACAAGGCACACCGCGACCCGATGCCAGAGGATTTGCGCAGCCAGATTGCGCCCATCCATGAAGTGGTCCGGCTGCTGGGCTGGTCGGTGCTGGACGTGCCGGGGGTGGAGGCCGATGACGTGATCGGCACCCTGGCGGTGGTGGCCGCGAGCCAGGGGATTGAGGTGATCGTCAGCAGCGGGGACAAGGATCTGGCCCAGTTGGTCAATGAGCACATCACCATTATTGACACCATGAACGGCAAGCGACGCGACTTGGCCGGGGTCGAAGCCGAATTTGGTGTGCCTGCGCGCCTGATGCTGGATTACCAAACCCTGGTGGGTGACACCGTGGACAACGTGCCGGGCGTGCAAAAGGTCGGCCCCAAGACGGCTGTGAAGTGGCTGCAGGAATACGGCTCGCTGCAAGGCGTGGTGGACAACGCCGCCCAGATCAAGGGCGTGGTGGGTGAGAACCTGCGCCAGGCGCTGGACTGGCTGCCCACCGGTCGCTCACTGCTGACCATCAAGACCGACTGTGATCTGGACGGCTGGGTGCCGGGTCTTCCTGCTATGGATTCAATAGCTGCTTGCGCACAGGATACGGGGGCTTTGGCGCTTTTTTGTGAAAAATATGGTTTCAAGGGTCTGGCAAAGTCATTGGAAGCGCAGGCCGCTGCTGGCAACGGGACTCCAGGGAGTGGCGCTGCCCCAGGTGTTTCGCGCACGATTAAAAGCAAGGCGGCTCCCGGCCTGTTCGACGAACCCGAAGCCGCAGCGGTGCCACGCGTGAGCAATCTCGCCTACGACACCATCCTGAGCTGGGAGCTGTTTGACACCTGGCTTGCCAAACTACAAGCCGCCGAACTGGTGGCGCTGGACACCGAAACCACGTCGCTGGATGAAATGTGCGCCGAAATCGTTGGCATTTCTTTCAGCGTGGAGTCGGGCCAAGCTGCCTATATTCCAGTGGCGCACCGTTACCCCGGTGCGCCTGAGCAGTTGAACCGCGACGAGGTGCTGGCCAAGCTTAAACCCTGGTTGGAACACCCCGATGCGCTCAAACTCGGCCAGCACATCAAGTACGACCGCCATGTCTTTGCCAACCACGGCATTGAGGTGCAGGGTTATGCGCATGACACCATGTTGCAAAGCTATGTGCTTGAGGTGCACATGCCGCACGGCCTCTCCAGCCTGGCGCAGCGGCATTTGGGGCGCAGCGGCATCACGTTTGAGGACTTGTGTGGCAAGGGGGCCAGCCAGATTTGCTTTGATCAGGTGGACATTGCCAAGGCTGCTGAATATGCCTGCGAGGACTCGGATCAGACGCTGGACGTGCACCGCGTGCTGTGGCCGCAATTGCAAGCCAATGACAAGCTGAAATTCATTTACGAGCTGGAAATCGCAAGCAGCGAAACCCTGTACCGCATCGAGCGCAATGGTGTGCTGATCGACGCCCCCACGCTGGCCAAGCAAAGCCATGAACTTGGCCAGCGCATCTTGCAGCTGGAGACCGAGGCGTATGAGATCGCTGGCCAGCCCTTCAACCTGAGCAGTCCCAAGCAATTGGGCGAAATATTCTTTGACAAGCTGGGCATGCCGGTGGTGAAGAAGACTGCGACCGGCGCCCGCAGTACCGACGAAGAAGTGCTGGAGAAGTTGGCTGAGGACTACCCGTTGCCCGCCAAGTTGTTGGAACATAGGGGGCTGGCCAAACTCAAGGGCACTTACACCGACAAGCTGGCTCAGTTGGCCAATCCGCGCACCGGCCGCGTGCATACCCATTACGCCCAAGCTGTGGCAGTTACCGGGCGCTTGAGCAGTAACGACCCCAACCTGCAAAATATTCCTATCCGCACCCCAGAAGGCCGGCGCGTGCGCGAGGCCTTTGTGGCACCCGCTGGCAGTGTCATTGCCAGTGCCGATTACAGCCAGATCGAACTGCGCATCATGGCGCACATCAGCGACGACCCTGCGCTGCTCAAAGCCTTTCACGACGGGCTGGACGTGCACCGGGCCACCGCTGCCGAGGTGTTTGGCGTGGCCGTGGACCAAGTATCAAGCGAACAGCGCCGCTATGCCAAAGTCATCAACTTCGGGTTGATCTACGGCATGAGCGCCTATGGCCTGGCGCGCAATCTGGGTATCGACAACACGGCAGCCAAAAATTACATCACCCGTTACTTTGATCGGTATCCTGGGGTGAAGACCTATATGGAAACCACGCGTGCGCTGGCCAAGAGCCAAGGCTATGTGGAAACCGTGTTTGGCCGCCGCTTGCAGCTGGCGGGCATCACAACTGCCAAGGGCGCACAACTGGCGGGGCTGGAGCGCGCCGCCATCAACGCGCCCATGCAGGGCACGGCAGCGGACCTGATAAAACTCAGCATGGTCAAAGTGCAGCAGGTACTGGATGCCGAGCATCGCGCCACCAAAATGATCATGCAGGTGCATGACGAGTTGGTTTTTGAGGTGCCCCTGGCGGAGGTGGATTGGCTCAAGGCCGAGATTCCGCGCCTGATGGCCGGAGTGGCGGACCTGAAAGTCCCGCTACTGGCGGAGGTTGGCGTGGGGCCCAATTGGGATAAGGCACACTAGCCAAACTGCTTGGTGAATATGCCGATTGCATCGGGCACCAACTCCGTGATATTTTCGTAGCCGGTTTGAAAATTGAATAGCTAAAAATTGCTGCTAACCAAGAGAGACATATATATGGGACTCAGTCGCTTGCATATCGCTTCCAAACTCTGGATGTTCATCCTGGTCGTGATCTTTTCCATCTGTGCGGTCGCCGTGGTTGGACTCATGCGCAGTGCCGCAATTTTGGCGGAAGGCCGAGCGGCGCAAATGACGGCAGTGGAGTTGGTGCAGATCACCACTGAATGGACCGGTTTAACCCAGGCCAATGCTGTGCGCAACCAGTCCATCCTCATCAGTCCGGGACCCACCGTGGCGGCAGCGTTCAAAGATGCGGTCACCGCAACAAGCAATGAGATCACTGAGTTACAAAAGAAGATGGAGGCGATGCCACTCACGGCGGCTGACAAGGCCCAGTTGCAAAAAATCGCCGATCTGCGCAAGTCAGTGATTGAACTGCGTGACAAGGCCCGAAAGATCAAAACCGAAGGCAACGAGGATGAAGCGCTGAAAGTGATGAACACACAGTATTTGCCGGCAATGGCAAGCTACATCGGAGCGCAAAAAGAGTTGGTGAAGATGCAGCAGGACAGGACCGTCGAGGTAATGACGGAGACCGAAGCCCGTCGCCAAGCCAATAGCGCGGGAATTCTGGTGGGTCTGGCGGTGATCGTGGCGGCCATTTTTCTGGCGACGAATTGGCTGGTGCGCTCCATCCGCGAGCCCTTGAACCAGGCAAACGAGCTGGCCGCCCGCATCGCACAGGGGGATTTGAGTACCGTAGTGGTCACCCACCGGGAAGACGAGTTTGGCGCGCTGCTGGACTCTTTGAGTGCCATGAACCAGTCACTGAGCCGCATGGTGTCTGAGGTTCGCAGTAGCACCGACAGCATCGCCATCGCGAGCTCCGAAATTGCCCAGGGCAACAACGACCTAGCACAGCGCACCGAGCAGACCTCCAGCAACCTGCAGTCCACCGCTTCCAGCATGGATGCGTTGACCAGCACCGTGCAGCACAGTGCAGACAACGCCCGCCAGGCCAGCACCTTGGCGGCCAGCGCGTCATCGGTGGCGCAGCGCGGTGGTGCTGTGGTGAGCCAGGTCGTCGAGACCATGCAGGAAATCAATGCGAGCAGCAAAAAAATCTCCGACATCATTGGGGTGATTGATGGCATTGCCTTTCAGACCAACATTCTGGCGTTGAATGCCGCCGTGGAAGCCGCCCGTGCCGGCGAGCAGGGCCGTGGCTTTGCCGTGGTGGCCAGTGAAGTGCGCAGTTTGGCGGGTCGCAGTGCCGACGCTGCCAAAGAGATCAAGAGCCTGATCGGAACCTCGGTCGACAAGGTCGAGTCCGGCACCAAGCTGGTCAACGATGCGGGTGCCACCATGCAGGAAATTGTGGAATCCGTGCGCCGCGTGGCCGACGTCATTGGTGAAATCACCGCCGCTGCGACCGAACAAAGCACGGGCATTGCCGGTGTGAACCAGGCTATTGGCAACCTGGACCAGATGACACAACAAAACGCCGCCCTGGTGGAAGAAAGCGCAGCAGCAGCGGAAAGCTTGCGCGATCAGGCAGACCGTATGAAACAGGCGGTTTCGGTGTTCAAGGTCGGTGAGGGTGATTTTGGGGCCACCTCGCCCAAGGCCGCGGTGCGCTCCAGCGTCCCTAAAACCACCCCGTTCAAAGGTACCGAGCGCAGGGCTGAGGGCGCTCCCCGTCCGGGCGGCGCTGCAGCCGGCAAGCCTACTGCAAGCGCAGCCCACGCCCCCACTGCGCAGCCATCAAAGTTGACGCCAAAGGTATCGGCCAAGGCTACCCCTGCGGGTGGTGACGACGATTGGGAAACTTTTTGACGGACTCATCGTTCGTGGGTGTAAACGCACCGACCTCTGCAGGATTGACGGTTTGTGCATAAACTGCTGCGGCATCCGCACCCTAACTGGAGATAAAAAATGCGTCAGGATCTGAAAAGTGAATTTGATTCCCTGCTGCCCGGCAGCACCACAGAAAACGGCGCCACGCGCCGCACAGCCTTGAAAGTCGCGCTGGGGGCGGGTTACGCCGCAGCGGCCATGCCAATCATGGCGCAAACCGCCATCAAGACGTCCGCCGAAGGGCTGACCACGGGCGAGGCGATTTACGATGTGGACGGCTTCACCGTGCCCTTCTTCTATGCCGCACCCGAAGGCAAGAAGAACTTGCCGGTCATCTTGGTCGTGCAGGAAATTTTTGGCGTCCACGCCTACATTGCCGACACCTGCCGCCGCTTGGCCAAAGCCGGTTACTTGGCAATTGCGCCGGAGCTGTACGCACGCCAGGGCGACCCCAGCAAATACAGCGATATGGGAAAGCTGATGGCCGAGGTGGTGTCCAAGGTGGACGATGAACGCGTCATGGCAGACCTGGACGGTGCCGTCAAATGGGCCGGCGAAAACGGTGGCAACCTCAAGAAGGTGGGCATTACCGGTTTCTGCTGGGGCGGGCGCATTACCTGGTTGTATGCGTCGCAAAGCAAAAACGTCAAGGCGGGCGTAGCTTGGTACGGCCGCTTGGTGGGGACTCCATCGCCACTGACACCAAAGCATCCATTGGATTTGGCGGCCACCTTGAATGCGCCGGTGCTGGGCCTCTACGGTGGGCAAGACGGCGGTATTCCGCTCACAACCATCAATGCAATGAAAGACGCACTGGCAGCGGCCGGGGTCCGGGGCAATGCGGCGGCCAAAGCCTCCGAATTTGTGGTGTACCCACAGGCACCCCATGCATTCCATGCGGACTACCGTCCAAGCTACCGCAAAGACGCCGCTGAGGATGGCTTCCAAAAGGCGCTGGCGTGGTTCAAGGCTAAGGGCGTGGCTTGACACTGATTGCAATTCTGATCGGAACCCTGGCGGCGGGAATTGGCAGTGTGTGGCTGGCTGCGGTGCTGAGTTTCGGCGCTTTGGCCCGCTACACCCAACACATGTTGAGCATGGCTGCCGGGGCGCTGTTGGCAACGGCTTTCATGCACTTGCTGCCTGAAGCCTTTGAGAGCCAGGCCAGTGCCCATGACCTGTTCATGACCCTGCTGTTTGGTGTGGTCTTTTTCTTTTTGCTGGACAAGGCCGAGCTCTGGCACCACGGGCATGAGCACCACCACGCGGGTGAGGTTGTGGGCCACGCGCATGAGCCTGGGCATGCTCACGGTCACGAGCAGCACGCGGGATCGTCGCCCGTCTCCGGCGCGTGGGCGGTGCTGGCCGGTGATAGCGTGCATTGTTTTGGTGACGGCGTGCTGATCGCCTCCGCCTTCATGGCCGATATGCGTTTGGGGGTGATTGCGTCACTGGCAGTGCTGGCTCACGAGGTGCCGCACCACATGGGCGATCTGATGGTGCTGCGCACCGGGTCGACCAACAAAAAGGCGGCCTTCGTCAAGGTGTCGCTTGCAGGTGCAGTGACGGCCATTGGTGGACTGACCGGCTATTGGCTGGTCGACCAGTTGCAGGACTATTTGCCGTATTTCCTGGTCGTGGCGTCCAGCAGTTTCATGTACGTGGCCCTGGCTGACCTGATTCCTCAGTTGCAAAAGCGGCTCACCGCGCGCGAGACTGCGGCCCAGATCGTCTGGCTAGTCGCGGGCATTCTGTTGGTGACTGCCGTCAGCGGAATGGCGCACGGCCATTGAGCGATGTTTAACAAGCCACTGGCCGCACAAGCGGAGTAAACCCATGAGCCAGTGCCAAGCAAATATCACCATCGACGGCCGTGACATGGAGCCCCCGCAGCCCTTTGTACTGACACTGGAAGCAATCGAAACCTTGGGTGCAGGCGAAAAATTGCTGCTGATCCTGACGCGCGAGCCCCACCCGCTGTACCGGGCCTTGGTGAAGCAAGGTTTTAGCTATGCGACCGAAGTCACGCTGCAAGGCACTTTGGAGATTCTCATCTGGCGCAAGCAGCCCTGACGCAGGAAATCCTGCCTTTTTGACCGTGCTCCCCCCATTAGCGCGCCCTTGCGCTTTTTTCTGACGGCACCACTCTTCGTTATTGCCGCAGGTTGCCTGCTGCTATGGAGCGGCCCCGACTTGTTTGCGTCGCGCTGGACGCCCGCCGCTGTTGGGCACCTTGGTGTTGTTCGGGGGCTTGGCCGTCTGGTCGCGCCGAATATGAAAAGGTACTTGCCCAGAATCTGATTGACCGCCAGACAGTGGCGCATTTTTGCGCCTTCACCTTGTTGTTGCTGGCCGTCGTGTGGCCGCAATGGTTTGTGTACCCGGCCGGCATGGTCCTGGTGCTTGCCAATGGTTTGCTGCGGCGCAACCTGATCTCGGCGGTGCGGGTGTACCGTTTGCACATGGAAAAGATTGCACTACTGGAGACCAGTCCGGCTGCCGTGTCCTGAGTGCCAGCGGGGTACTTCGCGTTTGATTTGCGCAAATTCAAAAACTGCCATTAGCCAACACTGTCGAATGGCTGTTTTTTTGAACGTGCCGCGACCTGATGATGCTGATTTTGGTTTATGCGACGCATGACGTCGTATAGGCTGTGAAGCTCAAATGATTTCAAGGTTAAATCAACGTGACCCAAAGCACTTCTGACACATTTCCTCGAATCGTTATCGACGCACTTATGCAGGCCCAGCATGTTGTGGTGTATACGGGTGCTGGTGTCTCCGCAGAAAGCGGCATCCCCACATTTCGGGATGCACTCACTGGTCTTTGGGATCGGTTCAATGCTGAAGATTTGGCAACGCCCAGTGCCTTTCGCAAAGACAGCGACTTGGTCTGGGGTTGGTACGAATGGCGGCGAATGACAGTCCTGCAAGCCACGCCGAACCCCGCGCACAAAGCCATCGCAGATTTGGCAAAGCTTGTTCCCAAACTTACCGTCGTCACTCAAAACGTGGACGACCTGCATGAGCGCGCAGGGAGCATAGATGTGCTGCACCTTCACGGCAGCATTTTTCGTGCGCATTGCTCCACTTGCGGTCATCCCCATGTGTCTCCGCTTGATATCCCGCAAGAGCCAGACGGGGGCCGCAGACTGAGTCCCCCCGCGTGCATCAAGTGCGGTGGGTTTGTTCGGCCCAGTGTGGTCTGGTTCGGGGAAGACTTACCTGCCAGTGAGATTCAGCGGGCATTTAATGCCGCCAAAGAGTGCGACATGATGCTCGTCATTGGTACTTCAGGGCTGGTTCAGCCTGCTGCTCGTATGCCCACACTGGCCAGGCAAGCGGGCGCCCATGTAGTGCAGATCAATCCGACAAGTACAAGCTTAGACAGCGAATGCACTTGGTCCATTCGAGGAGCAGCAGGGGAAATCTTGCCACGGTTATTGCAAGCAGCAATTGAATGAAGCCCCATGCGACAAGAGCTTGACGATCTACTGTGCCACCGTTACCCCGAACTGTTCCGGGATCGACATGGCACCATCTATGAAACTAGCATGTGTTGGGGTTTCGCATGCGGGGACGGTTGGTATGAAATTATTGATCGATTGTGCGCCGCGATAGATGCCCAAGTGCGCGAGGGCAGGATGCCATCCGTGGTGGTCAGCCAAGTCAAGGAAAAATGTGGCACTCTCCGTTTTATTATTCGTGGCTTTGGTCAAGGCGGCAACGCAGAAACACATCGCCTGATCGCACTCGCGCAAGCCCAGGCACTGCGCACTTGTGAAGAATGCGGACAACCCGCTGAAATGGTGGAGCATCGCAACTACGTTCGCTGTACCGCGTGCGCTTCCCATCAGTTGAACAACACGTTTTTTCCGGGCAGTGATTAGTTTGTCTTGTTGAAATATCGTGCTTCAATACGACGCATTTTGTCGTTATAAATCCTACTATTAGTCCTAAGAAATCAACTTTAAAAGGACATGTATGGAATCATCACTTGCTACCCTGGTTCGGGAAAATCCTTGTGCATTTGCATTGATCGGATCTATGGCCCGCAAGTATCCGCGTACCCGCATGATGTCAGCCCGCCGTGCAAAGGATGTGTTGCAGGCGGATGGTGAAATTTTCCCGAACGACCAGATCCAAGAATGTTTGCGCAAAATGGCGGACCAACGCCTTGGCATCGTTCGCTGGAGCGCAGATGCCGATGACTTTGTTTTTGTGTGGGCGATTTTGCCCGTGATGGCCTATGAGCTGATTCGTACCGGACAACCTGTGCCGGACGATTCCACGCATTTCGCACCCGCCGGGGATGACGATTTTGAGATCGACGGATCTGACCCCCTGCCGGTACACCAGTTTCAGTTGCGCAGTGACTGCACGATCCACTTTGGGCTCCCAGACGATTTGACGATGGGCGAGGTAAAAAAAATTCAGCTGTTCCTCAAAGCACTCGCCACCGATGCCCAGCACGGTCGGTGGTCATTAGTACACGCCACATCGGACGCGGCGGATGACGACTTCCCAGAGGACGACGATGCGGACGATGCCCTAAGACAAGCGCTTGACGAGTCCACCGAAGACGACGATTTCTATCAACCGATGTCCAGCATGGACGACGACCCCGAACCCAAGGTTCCCGTTAAATCAAAAAAGAAGAAGGTCGACTGGGATAAATTTTGATGGACAGGGAGTTTTTTAGGCAAAGGGCCAAACTGGCAGGCGTCGGCCACGAAATGAAATGGACGCGCATTTTTGTGGAGGCCCAAAGCACCGGGGATATTGCGCGCTGGGCGGAGCTGCATATGACGCATAGTTTCCTCAGCCGTCTTGAATGTTTGCACCAGTTGTTGCAGTCCCAAAGCCTCACGTCGGTCGAATTGCTGGTACCTGTCATTTGGCAAATTGCAGATGGCTGGGAAATCGATTCAGATTCCAACATGCACGTATGGGAGAACGGTGTCAGCTTTGAAACTGGCGCGTACCCCATTGGCCCAAAAAACCGAGTATTTGCACTGCGGCAAACGATCGAAGCTCATGCATTCATTGCCGACATGAGTGAATTTATTGCGACAGCCCGCTGTGTCGATGAGCCGCGTTGCGACGACATTGTGGTTAATCCCGGGGAGTGCGGTATGGACTACGAAAGATACCGAGAGGCCACGATTGATGCCATGGCATCCGACCGGGAAAATGATTTCATCTCCCGCGTGAACACGCACTTGGTCCAGTCGGGGCAGCCGGTTTTACGGCGCGGTCCGCGCGTGTAGTGCCAGCAGCAGGCCTTTTGCAGATGCTACCGCCTTTGTTGGTGGAAACATTTTTGCGCAAGTGCGCAGGGCCATCATTTCCTTGTTACGCTGACCATCCAACCCTCATGTGCCAAAACCACTATGCGCAATCTGTCCAAAACCAAGCTGCTCGCTTATCGACAATGCCGCAAGCGCTTGTGGCTTGAAATCCATCGCCCCGAACTGCGAAGTGATTCCACTGCCACGCAGGCCAGCTTTGCGGTGGGCAACCAGGTCGGAGAAATTGCGCGACAGCTATACGATCCAAAAGGACGTGGCGCACTCATTGATCCAAAGTTAGAGGGCTTTGACACAGCATTGGCGCGCAGCATGGTTCTGCTTGCATCCAGCAAGCCGATCTTTGAAGCCGGATTTGCCGCGGACGGGGCGTTGGCATTTGCAGATGTCATGCTGCCAGTGCGAAGAGGAGGCAAGCGCGCCTGGCGTATGGTGGAGGTGAAATCATCAACCAGCGTGAAGGACTATCACCGCGACGATGCGTGCATTCAAGCCTATGTGGCCCAAACGGCGGGCGTTCCATTGGCGGGCATTGCACTTGCCCACATCGACAGCGATTGGGTTTATCCAGGGGGAAGTGATTACGATGGCTTGCTTGTAGAGCATGACCTGACAGCCGAAGCCTTTGGCCGCGCAGAAGAAGTCAAGGCTTGGATTGCCGAAGCACAAACTACGTCACGACGACGCACTGCGCCCAAGCAGGGAACCGGCAACCACTGTGCAGATCCTTATGAGTGCGGCTTTTTAGCCCATTGCCAATCCCAAGAGTCCAAAACCGAGTATCCGGTTCAGTGGTTGCCGCGTGTTCAAAACAAGGCGCTGAAAGCACTCATTGAAAACGATGGTTTGCGCGACATGCGGCACGTACCCGATGAACTGCTCAACGCGAAGCAACTCAGGGTCAAAAAACACTCACTGTCAGGCAAGCCATTTTTTGACGCCACAAACGCGGCTGCAGCACTAGCGCCGTTGAAGGCCCCTTTCTACTTCTTGGATTTTGAGACGATCCAATTTGCCGTACCTATTTGGAAAGGCACGCGACCATTTCAACAGATACCCTTTCAGTTTAGCGTGCATCACCTGTCGCGAACCGGCAAGCTGCGCTCGGAGGCATTTCTTGACTTGACCGGCAAAGATCCATCCAAACCGTTTGCCGAAGCCTTGATTGCGTCATGTGGTGCGCGGGGCCCTGTTTTTGTCTACAACGCGGCATTTGAGAAAACCAGAATCAAAGAGCTTGCGGTGCGCTTCCCAAAAATCAATTCGGCATTATTAGCGATCAATGAGCGTGTCGTGGACCTGTTGCCAGTAGCCGAGCAGCACTACTACCACCCCAGCCAGCAAGGAAGCTGGAGTATCAAGAAAGTATTACCCGCCATTGCCCCTGACCTGCGCTATGAAGCCCTTGACGGGGTTCAAAACGGCGGCATGGCTATGACTGCTTATATGGAAGCGATTTCCCCGAAAACCAGCAGTGCTCGGCGCGAAAAAATCCGACAACAGCTATTGGATTACTGTGGGCTTGACACATTTGCCATGGTGCGGTTGTGGAGGTTCTTTACTGGAGCCCAAGAGGCGGAGTGACAGGGATATGAATCGGAGTTCAGATAATGACGCGATGACCAGCGCCAAACGCCCCAACAACCACGAAACGATGCGCATGACCCTGGCCATGCTGGACATGATCCCCAAGATCGGAAAAATCTCTGCCCCCGAGATTCATGAACGACTGCAGGCTATGGGGATTGACCGCGATTTGCGCTCCATTCAGCGGCAGCTTGTGGTGCTGGTGGAGCAGTTTCCGCTGGAGTGTGACGACAGCAGCAAGCCCCACGGCTACAAGTGGAAGACCGGCGCCAAAGGCATCTCTATCCCCAGCCTGACGCTGCACGAATCGCTGTTGTTAAACATGGCTGAGAGCTACCTGCGCAACCTAATGCCCCAAAGCGTCATGCGCGCCATGGACGGTTTCTTCCTCCAGGCACGTTACGACCTGAACCCCGGCACCCCCAATGCGAAGAAGGAAAGCCGTTGGCCGCGCAAGGTGCGCGTGGTGAGCGAATCCATGCCCCTGCTACCGCCCGAAATCAAACCCGGCGTACTGGAAGCCGTGAGCCAAGCCCTGTACAACGAAACCTGGCTAGAGCTGGACTACACCAACGCCAAGGGTGAGCGCAAGCAACACCGCGTTATGCCCCTGGGCCTGGCGCAACAGGGCGCGCGGCTGGTGCTGGTGGCGCGCTACGAGGGTTATGACAACGAGCGCAGCCTGGCCCTGAACCGCGCCCACAAAGCCACCGACACGGGGCAGCCCTTTCCGTCAGTCAAAGACTTTGACCTTGCCCAGTACGACGACGATGGCCGCTTTGGTTTTGGCAGCGGAAAAACGATTCAGTTGAAATTTCGTATCGACAAACCCAGCGGATTATTTCTGACCGAAAGTCGCCTGAGTAGAGACCAGGTGGTGGTGGACTTGGGTGAGCAACTGGAGTTCACCGCCACAGTGGTGGAGAGCGCCCGGCTGGTTTGGTGGTTGCGGGGGTTTGGGAAGAAGGTGGAGGTGCTGGAGCCGGAGGGGGTTAGGGAGCGTGTGGTGGGGTAGAGTCAGAGGGAAATCCAACGCCCAATTTTTTGGACTGATTTCACAGCGAGGCAAAGAGCCATGTCAACTAAAGAAGAATATTGTTTTAGAGTTTTACGCAAGTACGGTTTGCTCGTCAACTTTGACGGCGAAGTTAGCAAAGTGAATGTGAGAGACCCGTTGGATGACAACGACGAAACTTTGAAGCAGTGGATCACCCGTGTCCTAGGGCCGGACGTGAGCAACGTAGTTGTCTATATGCCAGCGACCCTCAACGGTAGTCGCCGAATTGCAAAGCTGCAAACGGTTGTGGACGCTGCGCACTTGCGGCAGGTCTTGCGCGCACAAACCAGGGTAAAAGATGCGCAGGCCGTTGTGAAAGTGGAAAAAGCAGTTGAAAAAACTGAGCATTTATTTTCAACACTTCCCAAAGGGACGATCGAAGACCACTTGGCGGAGTTTGGTGAATCTCTTGAGCCATCTGTCAGAGATTTTTTCGAACGACAGATTGCGGAATCGCCGGATGATGTCAGCACAGAGACGCTGCTAAAAAATTTGATCAAGAGCTTCAACGATGTGGCTTGTGAATATCGAAAACTGAGGGTGGTTGATAGTTGCTGCGCATTGCCGAATTAGGTTTCAATTGGGTTGCTTTTCATAATTAAAAATCAGGAGTTTTTATGCTGAATATCAAAAAAAAATTTGCAGGATCAGTTGCAAAAAATCCGAACGCTGGGGATACCAATATTTTTTTAGGAAATATATTGATTGAAGTCGTCGCTGAGAATTACAAGCAGTTGCTTCATGAGCGGATTTTCCTTGGGGACGATCGGCCTTTGGATCCCCCTATTCGCGCCAATGAACGAGTTATGTCAGGATTATTTGGTAATGCTATTACAGCAATTTCAGAGAGATCACGGACTGAAGTGCGGATAGATCGCGAGTCCTATATTCAAGACCCGGAGGATGCTGACGATGAAATGAGCACTATAAGTACGCACGGACGAATTGATTATCTTGCTTGGTATGCCCGACGGACCTTCGCCATAGAGCTGAAGATGTCGAATATGAATTGTGAATCATGTAACGTATCCGATCGAACTAAGACGAAATGGAAAGCAGTTGTTAAACAAGCTGGAAATGCGCAGTCGTGGCTGCGTAAATCCCAAGGATTGGATAATGAGCGGTACCCCAATCCTCTTTCTTTGGCACTCATGGTTGTTGTTGGTCGCCGAGCCGTGGGTAAAAAAAGCGATGCACTGGATGAGAATATGGCGAGTCAAAAGACTAATTTTTTGGATGCTTTGCAGAAGCTTAGTCCCAGCCCTCAGTTCATTGCGTCTTATGAGTTTCCCAAAGAATTACGAAGGCAAGCGGTTAGAAAAAAAGGGAGTCCAAAAGACGAAGAGATTTATATTCCATTTATTGCTTTCATTGCCAGGGCAGCGGTAAACAGCGTGCAATAGTGTGTGATTTATTAATTCCATCAAAACCTATTTATGTCACCGACAAGACAAACGCTTGCAAATTTGCTTGAGCAATTAAATTCATCAGAAAGAAAACTATTTCCAAGAAGAAGAGAAGTTTTAGATGCACCTAGGATGCATGGAGTTTATTTAATTCTAGATCCTGAAATTCAAGTGAATCATGTTGGGAGGACTATTACTGGGAAAAATGGTTTACATCAACGCCTGAATAACCATCTTCACGGAGCCTCGTCTTTCGTTAGTCAATATTTGAGGAAGACCTTAAATAAAACAGGTGATTCCCTTCGAGATGGGTGGTCGTACCAATATCTCTGCGTACACGATGATCGGGAAAGAGCACTGCTTGAATGCATTGCTACCGCGTGGCACCGCCCAAAACATTTGGGACTGGGAGGCAAAACTGATGATGCCGCGTAGCTGACTTGAAAATGACTTCGATGGACGCTAATGCGGTTTTGGCTGCCGTTAAAAATACGCCTCCGCGGATTGAATGCGTGCAGGCGTTGCGGCTTACAAAAAGCGCGGTCGGCCGGTTGGCAGTGGTATCAAAGAGCAGGTGGCGATTCGTTTTGACCGGGATGTGGTGGCCGCCTTTCGCGCAGCCGGGCCGGGCTGGCAAACCCGCATGAACGATGCCCTGCGCGACTGGCTGCGCACGCACTCGCAGGTTTAGGTGTCATTTTGGCCGCTAGCCCCCGTGGAACGTGCGCAGGCAGCTATCAAATGAGTAGCAAAAAAAGACCCCTCAAACTGGCTGATTCACCCGCGCCACCAGCTTGACCCCTAGCGCCGTGCAGACGCGGGCTATCGTGTCAAAGCGTGGTTGCGAGCTGGGGCGCAAGGCTTTGTACAGGGCCTCGCGGGTCAGGCCGGAGGCGCGGGCCACCTCGGTCATTCCGCGCGCGCGGGCAATGGTACCCAGCGCGTGGGTCAACTCGGCGGAGTCGTTTTCTTCCAGCACCAGCGTGAGGTACATGGCAATGTCCTCATCAGTTTTGAGGTGCTCTGCCATGTCGAAGTCCGGCAGATCGGAAACTTTGGTTTTTTTGGTCATGGTGTCATCTCCTTCAAAAGGTTTTGGACAGGGCGATGGCAGCGGCAATATCGGCCTGTTGGCTTGCCTTGTCGCCCCCACCCAGCATCACAATCAGCACATCACCTTGCATCACGTAGTACATGCGCCAGCCCGGTCCAAAAAATTCGCGCATTTCGCTCACCCCTTCGCCCACCGGGGCTACATCGCCCAGCAGGCCGCGCTGGGCCTTGTCCAGCCGCTTGGCGAGGCGGATGCGGGTGAGGGCATCTTTGATTCCGCACAACCAGTCATCAAACTCGGGGGTGCACTTGATGGTGTACATGGGTGAATTGTAATCACTTGTTCACGATTTACAATTTCTCTTAGGGGGCCCGCATGAAAGATGCCCCGCGCGACTGGCTGCGTACGCACTCGCCGGTTTAAGTGCCTTTTAGCCCGTCAGCCCCCGCAGAGCATGCGCAAGCAGCTATCAAAAACGCAGCACTTTCACGCGATTAGGCCGGCAGTTTCAGGCGCATCTAGCAATAGGCCTCAACCCAACGGGGTTTTTCCATAGTTAAATCAATCGTTTGATTTAACTAACTACAATCGCAGTCATGAAAACTGACCTTAAGCCCTTGCGCAGTGATGGCGTGGAGGCGCGTAACCGCCTGCTGGACGCCGCTTTGTCGCTGTTTGCTGAAAAAGGCTTCGCCAAGACCTCCACCCGAGAGATTGCGCTGGCCGCGCAGGTGAACATCGCCTCTATCAGCTACTACTTTGGCGACAAGGCCGGGTTGTACCGGGCGGTGTTTGAAGACCCGCGCGCCTGCCCTGGCCCCGATGCGGCGCTGGTGTTGGGGGCTGTGGGGCCGGATGGCCAGCCTGTGTCGCTGGACATGGTGCTGCGCGCCATTTTGACGGGCTTTACCGAGCCCCTCAAGCACGCTGACCTGATGCACAACTGCCGGCGCCTGCATTTCCGCGAGATGCTGGACCCCACCGGCGCATGGCAGGACGTGATTGAAAACAACATTCGCCCCGCCCACTTGGCGCTGGTGCAGGCCTTGTGTACCCATTTGGAATTGACGCAGGCCGATGACGATATTCACAGCCTGGCCTATGCCATTGCCGGGCTGGGCATGATGCTGCATGTGGGCAGCGAGATCTTGCCCGCCCTGTGCCCGACGCTGATCGGCACGCCGCAGCAAATTGATGGATTCACCGAACGCCTGCTCGGTTATGCCCACGCCATGGTGGATGCGGAAATGCGCCGCCGCAAGGTCACAGGCGCACCGCCGTCCGATACTGCCCCGTTTGCCCCCCCAGCCCCCATTGAACCGTTTCAATCCAGCTTATGACCTCTACCCGTTTAATCACTGCCCTGGCGGCCACCGCACTGCTGTCGGCCTGCGCCATCATCATGCCGCCCACCCAGGTGCCCGTGGTGCTTGCACCCCAGTGGCAAGCGCCGTTGCCGCACCAGGGCACCGTGGCCAATCTGTCCCAGTGGTGGCAGCAGCAGGGCGACCCCTTGTTGGTGGAGCTGATAGAGGCGGCGCAGGCGGCCAGCCCTACCGTGGCCCAGTCGCTGGCGCGCATTGAGTCGGCGCGTGCCTCACGGGTTACGGCCGGAGCGGCCTTGCAGCCCAAGGTGGATGCGTCCCTCAGCGCCAACCGGGGGGTGAGCCAGCCTAACGTCCCGGTGGCCACCACGGCAGCCGCAGGGCTGCAGGCCTCTTGGGAGCTGGATTTGGTGGGCGCCAACCGCGCGGTGCGCAACGCCGCCACCGCGCAGATGGAGGGCACCCAGGCCCTGTGGCACAACGCCCGCGTCTCCGTGGCCGCCGAAGTGGCTTCTCTTTACTACGGCCTGTCTACCTGCCAGCGGCTGCTGGAGGTGGCGCGCAAAGATGCAGGTTCACGCGCCGAGACAGCCCGTTTGGCGCAGCTCAATGCCACCGCCGGGTTCACTGCGCCCGCCACCGCCGCACTGGCACGCGCCAGCGCAGCGCAGGCCAACAGCAGCGTCACCAGCCAGGCGGCGCAGTGCGATGTGAACACTAAGGCCCTGGTAGAGCTGACCGCCATATCCGAGCCAGAATTTAGACGAAAAATAGCCACAGCCCGCGTAGAACCTGCGCAAGCAGCTCCTATAACCATAGCAGCTGTGCCCGCCCAAGCGCTCACCCAGCGCCCCGATGTGTTCGCCGCGGAGCGCGATGTGGTGGTGGCCAGTGCCCAGGTTGGAAGTGCCAAGGCGCAGCGCTACCCCAGACTGACCTTGAACGGCTCCATCGGCGCGCTGCGCTATGCCTCCCAGGGGGTGGAAACCAATCTGGACACCTGGTCCTTTGGTCCCCTGGCGCTGACCCTGCCGCTGTTTGACGGTGGCCAGCGTGTCGCCAATGTGGCCGCCGCGCGGGCCAATTACACCCAGGCCGTTGCCACCTACCGGGCCCGGGTCCGCCAGGCGGTGCGTGAGGTGGAGGAAGCGCTGGTCAATTTGCAAAGCACCGACGCACGTCGGCTCGATGCCGAGGTGTCCACCCAGGGCTACGCTGAATCGCTGGCCGCGACCCAGAGCCGCTTTAGCCAGGGCATGGCCAGCCTGCTGGAACTGGAAGAGTCACGCCGCACCGCGCTGGCGGCGGAGTCCGCCCAACTGGCGCTGCAGTTGGAGCGCAAACGGGCTTGGGTGGCCCTGTACCGCGCCCTGGGCGGTGGCTGGGAACCCAGTCAAAACGCCGCGCCCGCAGCATCTGCCGAACCAGCTGCCCCGGCAACACCCGCAGCGACTGCCACGCAGCCTGCAACCTTGTAACGCAATCTCCTTCAACGCATTCATTTGGGCCATTCACCATGACACGTTTTCAATTCAAACCCCTGACTTTGGGCCTTTTCGCGGCTGGCATTCTGGCGCTGGGCGGCATGGGTCTGCTCGCCACCCGCTCCCAGGCCGCTGACAACGCGACTGCCGCCGCTGGAGCAAAGACCGCCGTCGGCAAGCCGGCCCTGACCGTCACCCTGGTGCAGGCGCAATCAAACATGTTGCCGGTCAAGCTGGCGGCCAACGGCAATGTGGTGGCCTGGCAAGAGGCCTTGATTGGGGCCGAATCCGGTGGCCTGCGGGTGCTGGAGTTGCGTGCCAGCGTGGGTGACACCGTCCAAGCCGGTCAGGTGCTGGCCACCTTCGCCGCCGAGAGCGTGCAGGCCGATGTGGCGCTGGCGCGTGCCGCGCTGATGGAAGCCACCGCCAACGCCGCCGAGGCCAAGGCCAATGCTGAGCGGGCGCGCAGCCTGCAAAGCACCGGTGCCCTGAGCGCCCAGCAAATCAGTCAGTATTTCACCGCCGAGCAAACCGCCAATGCGCGGGTGGAGTCGGCCAAGGCGGGGCTGGATTCGCAATTACTGCGCCTCAAACACACGCAGTTGCTGGCACCGGACAGCGGCACCATCTCCGGGCGCACCGCCTCGGTCGGCTCGGTCGTTGGCGCCGGCACCGAAATGTTCCGTTTGATCCGCCAGGGCCGCCTGGAGTGGCGGGGTGAAGTCACCTCGGCAGAGCTGGGCCGTATCTCCGCAGGAACCCAGGTGCTGGTCACCGCCCCCGGCGGCGCGCAGATGAAGGGCCGGGTGCGCATGGTGTCGCCCACGGTGGACGCACAAACCCGCAATGGCCTCGTGTACGTTGATTTACTGACTGGACAATTTCCCGCAGGGCCGCCCCAAGGGAAATTAGCCCCCGCGGGGGGCAGCGCAGTACGCTCCGCGACAAGCGTGGGGGCCTCATTCAAGCCGGGCATGTTTGCCCGCGGCGAATTTGCGCTGGGCAGCTCCGGCGCCATGACCGTGGTGCAGACCGCCGTGGTGGTGCGCGATGGCTTCAGCTACGTCTACAAGGTCGGGCCGGACAACCGGGTCCAGCAGCTCAAGGTGCAGACCGGTCGGATGGTGGGCAGCCAGGTGGAAATCATCGAAGGTGTCAAGTTGGAGGACCGTCTGGTGGCCAGCGGTGCCGGTTTCCTGAGCGAAGGCGACTTGGTGAAGGTGGTGGATGATTTAAAGCCAAATAGTGCTGCAGCCCCCGTGAAACCTGCGCAAGCAGCTACTAAATAAGGAGCAAAGATATGAATGTATCTGCGTGGTCCATAAAAAACCCGATACCGGCGGTCATGCTGTTTGTGCTGCTGACGCTGGCCGGGCTGATGTCCTTCAACGCCATGAAGGTCCAGCAGTTCCCTGACCTGGAGCTGCCCACGGTCAGCGTCACCGCCAGCCTGCCCGGTGCCGCACCGGCGCAACTGGAAACCGAAGTGGCTCGCAAGCTGGAAAACGCCATCGCGCCGCTGCAGGGCCTTAAAAACATCTACACCCGTGTCTCGGACGGCGCGGTGTCGGTCACCGCCGAGTTCCGGCTGGAAAAATCCACGCAAGAAGCGGTGGACGATGTGCGTAGCGCCGTGCAAAGCGTGCGCAGCGACCTGCCCAGCGATGTGCGTGACCCGATCGTGAGCAAGATGAACCTGTCGGGCGCGCCGATTTTGGCCTTCACCATTCGCTCCAGCAACATGGACGACGAGGCCCTGAGCTGGTTTGTGGACAACACCATTTCGCGCGCCATGCTAGGCGTGCGCGGCGTGGGCTCGGTGGTGCGCGTGGGCGGCGTGACCCGTGAGGTGCAAGTGGCGCTGGACCCGATCAAGCTGCAAAGCTTGGGTGCCACTGCCGCCGACGTGTCGCGCCAACTGAAACTGGTGCAAACCGAGAGTGCCGGTGGCCGTGCTGACCTGGGGGGCTCCGAGCAACCCATGCGCACCTTGGCCACGGTGGCCACGGTGGCGGAGTTGTCGCGCCTGGAGCTGTCTTTGAGCAATGGCCAGCGCGTGCGGCTGGACCAGGTGGCCAGCGTGAAGGACACGGTGGCCGAGCAACGCAGTCTTGCCTTGCTGAATGGCAAGTCGGTGGTGGGCTTTGAGATCACCCGCAGCAAGGGCGCCAGCGAGGTGGAAGTGGGCGCAGCCGTGCAAAAGGCGCTGGCTGATCTGAAGGCGCAGCACCCCGACTTGGAGCTGACGCAGGCCTTTGACTTTGTGACACCGGTGCAAGAGGAGTTTGACGCCTCCATGACCATGCTGTTTGAAGGCGCCCTGTTGGCGGTCATCGTGGTGTGGTTCTTTTTGCGCAACTGGCGTGCCACCTTTGTGTCCGCAGTGGCCTTGCCGCTGTCGGCCATCCCCGCCTTTATTGGCATGCACTACATGGGCTTCACCACCAACATCGTGACGCTTTTGGCGCTCTCGCTGGTGATTGGTATTTTGGTGGACGACGCCATTGTGGAAGTGGAAAACATCGAGCGCCACCTGCGCATGGGCAAGACGCCCTACCAGGCCGCGATGGAGGCGGCTGACGAAATTGGCCTGGCCGTGATTGCCACCACGTTTGCCCTGATTGCCGTGTTTTTACCCACCGCCTTCATGAGCGGCGTGGTCGGCAAGTTCTTCAAGCAGTTTGGCTGGACCGCGGTGTTTGCGGTGTTTGCCTCTCTGGTGGTGGCCCGGGTGCTTACGCCCATGATGGCGGCTTACATCATGAAACCGTCCACCCATGTGCATGAAGAGCCGGTGTGGATGCCGCTGTACCTGCGCATCACGCGCTGGACGCTGAACCACCGCTGGGTCACGGTGACGGCGGCCATTGGTTTTTTTGTCGGTTCGCTGTTTCTGGTGCCCCTGATTCCTACGGGATTCATTCCGCCAGACGACAACTCCCAAACTCAGGTCTACGTGGAGTTGCCCCCCGGCAGCACCTTGGCCCAGACCCATGCGGCGGCCGAACAAGCGCGTGCCCTGATCGGCCAAGTCAAGGCCGTGCAAAGCGTCTACACCACCATCGGCGGTGGTGCGGTGGGTACCGACCCGTTTCAGGGTGGCTCCGCCGTGGAGGTGCGCAAAGCGACGCTGACGGTGCTGCTGGCCGAACGCGGCCAGCGCCCCAAGAAGCAGGTCATTGAGAACGACATGCGTACGGCATTGGCGGTGTTACCCGGTGCCCGCTTCAAGGTGGGCTTAGGTGGTTCGGGCGAGAAATACCAGTTGTCACTCAAGGGGGAAGACCCCGTGGCGCTGGCACAAGCTGCTGCGGCGGTGGAGCGCGATTTGCGCACCATTCCTGGCCTGGGCAACATTGCGTCCAGCGCCAGCCTTACCCGTGCGGAAATTGCCATTCGCCCCGACTTTGCCCGGGCCGCTGATCTGGGTGTGACCAGCAGCGCCATTGCCGAGACGCTGCGCATTGCCACGGTGGGCGACTATGACTCCGCCCTGGCCAAGCTCAACCTGAGCCAGCGCCAAGTGCCCATCGTGGTCAAGCTCGATACCGACGCACGCCAAGACCTGGACCTGCTGGGCCGTCTGATGGTGCCAGGCAGCAAAGGCCCGGTGATGCTGAGCCAGGTGGCCACGCTGGAAATGTCCGGTGGCCCCGCGGTGGTAAGCCGCCTGAACCGGGTGCGCAATGTGAACTTTGAGGTGGAGCTCTCGGGCGTGCCGCTGGGCGAGGTGACTGCGGCGGTGGCCAAGTTCCCCAGCATTTTGAACCTGCCAGCCGGCGTGCAGCAGCTGGAAATTGGGGACGCCGAAGTGCAGGCCGAAATGGTGGCCGGCTTTGGTGTGGCCATGCTCACCGGGGTGCTGTGCATTTACATCGTGCTGGTGCTGCTGTTCAAGGACTTCATGCACCCGATCACGATTTTCCCCTCGGTAATTTTGTCGTTCGGCGGGGCGTTCATCGGCCTGCTGGTCACGGGCAAGATGCTGTCCATGCCATCCTTCATTGGCTTGGTGATGCTGATTGGCGTGTCCACCAAGAATTCCATTTTGCTGGTGGAGTACGCCATCATGGCCCGCCGGGAGCATGGCCTGAGCCGGGTGGACGCCCTGATGGACGCCTGCCACAAGCGTGCGCGCCCCATCATCATGACCACCATTGCCATGGTGGCCGGCATGGTGCCGCTGGTGGCAGGCTTGGGTAGCGCGGACAACAGCTTTCGGGCACCGATGGCGGCCGCCGTGATTGGCGGGCTGATCACGTCCACCGTGTTGAGCCTGCTGGTGACACCGAGCTTTTTCACCATCGTGGACGATATCGAGCACTTTGTGGGCCGCCTCAAGGCCTGGGTGCGTCGGGACAAGGCGGTGCTGGCTACCGTGGATAATTCTTGAAACTGGAAGCGACCTTCGGTGCAGCGCTTGCGGTACCGGCCGATTTTTAGGGGCTAACTATTTCTAACGAAACGATCCGTCTGTTTGTTTTGGGTGCCTTTGTGGCCTTGCTGGGCACTGCTGTGGCCGTGGTTTTGGCACCGTTTGCGGTCTCCATGCTGTGGGCTGGCATTCTGGCATTTGCCTCCTGGCCGCTTTATGTGCGCCTGCTGCGCGTGATGGGCGGGCGTGCCGGGTTGGCCGCCTTGGCCATGACCCTGCTGATGGCAGCCGTGGTGGTGGTGCCAACGCTGTGGCTGCTGTTGCTGGTGCGGGCCGATGCCGGCTTGTTGGCTGATCACCTAGCGGGCGAGATGGCCGCTGGGCGCTTGCGGCCACCGGACTTTGTCGCCTCCTTGCCCCTGATTGGCCCGGACCTCGAAGCCTGGCTGCAGGCCATGCTGGCCGAGCCCTTGCGCTGGAAAACGGAGCTCAAGGCCTTGATCGGCAAGCTCGACACCGAGGCATGGGCCTTGGTGGGCGGTGTGGGCAAGAACCTGCTCAAGCTGGGGTTTTCGCTGTTCACCCTGTTCTTTGTTTACTTGAACGGCCTGAGCCTGTTGGCGCAGGCGCGCACCGTGCTCACGCGCTTACTGGGAGACCGGACCGAAGGCTACGTGGCAGCAGTGGGCAACACCACACGGGCCGTGGTCTACGGCATCGTGCTGACCGCCGTGGTGCAAGGTCTGGTGGCCGGCCTGGGCTACTGGGTGGCCGGACTGCCAGCGCCGGTGACCCTGGCGGCCGTCACGGTGCTGATTGCGCTGGTGCCGTTTGGCACGCCGCTGGTTTGGGGGTCGGCTGGGCTGTGGCTGTTGTTCACCGGGCAGACCGCAGCAGGTATTGGCTTGCTGCTGTGGGGTGTTTTGGTGGTGTCCTGGGTGGACAACATCGTGCGCCCGATTCTCTTGTCCCGGGCCAGCGATGTGCCTTTCATATTGGCCCTGTTCGGCGTGTTGGGCGGCTTGGCAGCCTTTGGCATGGTGGGCCTGTTCTTGGGCCCGGTGATCTTGGCGGTGGCTCTGGCGGTCTGGCGCGAGTGGCTGTAGGCTCCTAAACGGCACATAGGCCCCAAAGCCGGCCCTCGTTAAACTCTAAAGCGGACTCTCCAAGACGCTCCGAAGTGACGCGCAGATTGAATTACCAGAGTCGCCACCATGGCCGTTCTTTTTCTTTTGCGTAGCGCTGATCGATTACTTCAGCAATACGCTCATAGTTACCCCAGCTATCTATCACCATATAGTCGCAGTCCAAGTCAACGATAAGTGTGTGCTGGTAGTCCTTGTCATAGGTGCGCGGATAGTACTTCTTCGCAAATGCGCTTCCTTCTTTGTTGAGCATCCCCGAAAACAACTTTCCGTCGCATTGCTCCATCAGGAAGGTGCGCCCGGTTTCGGTTCGATCGCGTACGCGTTGAATTGCGAGCGATTCCTCAGGGCCCCCTGATCCTTCCCAAAGTCCTTTGTTGATGGCCCACGCCACAAAGAATCCGATATGAGTTGCTGCGTTTTCCTCAGGCAAATCTGGGGGGAACTCATCACCACCCAGATGCCAGTTCATGTCGTCAAGTTTTGGCATGGCGATTGCGGTTGGTAGGTTTAGCTAGTTCTGACATGTGGCCCCTCTTGCTTCATCGCAGAAACTGTAGGAAATGAGCTGTCTGATGGCATATTACAAGCTCAAGCAAATTTGCGTTTACCCTTCAAACGAAGTTACCCGAACTGTTTTGATGCAACCGTCCCTGTTTCCATCTGACGACGAACTACCCACCTGGCTCCACACGGTATTGTTGGTCATAGTTGTCTCGCCTTTTGCAGGTTTTCTATTCTGGTTTGGCGTCAGTGGCATTTACGCCGGTCAACTTGAACCATTGAGTGGCCCCGAATTTGGGCAGTATTTTTTCGGGTCATTGACACTCGAGGGCAAACCGGCCAGGATTGCCGGGCTATCCCTCGTTACGCTTGGAAGCTCCTTTTTGGCAATCGCCTACCGATTTTCTCGTCTTGCAGGCGAAGGTAAATTCGCTCGCCTTCTGCCCTGGGTCCTGCTTGCCGTTTCCCAGTTTCTGTCTTTGGTCGTGAGGGCCTTCAACTGAAGGTCCGTTCATCTTGGTAAATCAGTTACGCCCGCATTCGCCCCATAGCGGTTGCCAGTTTTAAGGCGCGGTCGCCAATTTGTATGCATTCCCTGTTTTTGCTCGCCAAGCAAGAAGCAAAACAAGCCAATTTTCTGGGTGCCGCGAGCAGGTCAACGGTCAACTGGTTTTAATAACGTTGCCTACAGACCGCGTGCCCAGTCGGGGCGCAGCTTGGCGGATTTAGGGTGGTGCATGGCTTGGCGGACCTCTTGCAGCATCCGGTCTTTTTCTGCACCCAGCACCCCTTTGAGGACCAGCCAGTTGGAGGCGTGGTCACTGCGAAACACGGTACGCTTCAAATCCAGCGCCTGGATGAATTGCTCCATCTCAGCAAACAACGCCTGCGGGTTGAGCGGCTCCCATTCGGGAAATCCTTCCCGAAACCGATCCTCTCCCTGGGGGAAGCTGACCACCAGGGTTGCCAGAAACTCCGGCTGGGTGAGGTTGGTCAGGCGGGCTGAGTTTTCGGCATGCTGGCGGGTTAGCGTGGGGCCCCCGAGCCCGTTGAGCAGCATCACCGAGCGGGTGATGCCTGCGGCACCCAGCTTGTCCAGTGCGTCCCGGGTGGACGCGAAGGTTTCGCCTTTGTTGACCTTGCGCAGCACCTCGTCGTCCCCTGATTCGGCGCCGATATAGGCCAGCGACAGCCCGGCCTCGCGCAGTTCCTGCAACTCCTGCACGGTTTTATTGCGCACGTTGCTGGGCAGGCAATAGGTGGAGATGCGCCGCACCTTGGGCAGGTGTTCTTTGATCGCGGCCAGCAAGCTCATCAGGCGGCGGGTGGACAGCACCATGGCATCGCCGTCGCCCAAAAAGACCCGCTGTATCTGGTTGGCATAGTTCGCGCCACAGTTGCGAATGGAGTCCAGGGTTTCCTGCTCATCGCGCACTGAAAATTTCTTCTGCGGCTCGGTGTACATCTCGCAGTAGGTGCACTTGTTCCAGGAGCAACCGTTGGTAACGGGCAGGATCAGGGACTGTGCCTCACTCGGTGGGCGAAAGACCGGATTGATGTAGCGGATGGGGATGGTTTGACTCATTTCGGGTTTCAACAAAAGTGCGTTTTGGTACCTGCAAATCGACAGGGGGTAGACTTATGCCATTGTTTCAAACATTAGAAGGCACATCGGCATGAACGCAAGAACCATGAAGCACAGCGCAAGTATCTGGGATGGAGAGGTCGGCGCCTCCCGTTGTATTGATGTGGTGCATTGGGAGGGCGATATTACGCCCGAGCAACTGGCCAATGTGGCAAACCAGGTTTCGGCGGACTGGCAGATGATTGATATGCAACTGGACCCGGCGCATCCCCAGCACGGCAACGCCTACCACCTGCGCCGCAAGACCGACGACGAGTACGAAGAAGCCGAGTACATCAAGCGCAAGACTGCCTTTGAGGCGAAGTACGCCGGCAAGCGCGTGTGGGTCCATGGCTACCACGTCGAAGAGGGTGAAACGGTGGACGCCGACCAACCGTTTTTCTACGACGTGATGTTCAGCACCATGTTCATCACGCTCGACGATATCGAAGCGCTGTGTGACAAGCATTACGGCGAAGGCGTGTGGGAAGAGTACAGCCTGTATTTGGATGACAAGCTGCCCACGCCGCTGCCGATCGACTTCTGAAGCAAAACCGGTCGGGTGCCGCAGCTTCACTCTTTCATTGTTGTCAGAAAAACAGCGCCGCATAATCCGGGCGTATTCACACTGGAGCCTTATGCGCAGCCAAAAAAAATTACCCTTCCTGGTCCAGAAACTCGGTGCTGCGGCGTTGTGCAGCCTGAGCCTGTGGTCCTGCGCAGCCTTGGCGGAGCCCGGTGTTTCCGCGGACAGCATAACTTTGGGCCAAAGCACGGCCTTGTCCGGGCCGCTGGGGGACTTGGGACAGGACTTGCATAAAGGGGCCAAGGTCTACTTTGACGCGCTCAATGCCCGGGGTGGCGTGAACGGGCGCAGTATCAAACTGGTCACCAAGGACGATGCCTACGAGACCAAAAAAACACTGGAAAACGTGGAGGGCTTTATTGCCGGTGATGCCACCTTTGCCCTGTTTGGGACCTTCGGCACGCCCAACAACGAAGCGCTGATTCCTATTGCACAAAAAGCGGGTCTGCCGGTGCTGATGCCGTTGACCGGTTCCCGGTCGGTTCGCGGGAAGGGCTCCGAAGGCACTGTCAACTTGCGCGCCAGCTATGCCGACGAAGTGGAACGCCAGGTGGAACACCTGGTCACCCTGGGCACCCGCAAGCTGGCGGTTGCCTACCAAAACAATGCGTTTGGCAAAGAATTCCTGGCGGCAACCGTCGAGGCGATGGAGCGGCGCAAGCTAAAGCCCATGGTGACCGTGGCGGTGGAAAGCAATGCGATCGACGCCGGCTTGGCCGCCGAAACCTTGCTGGCCGGCAGTCCGGAGGTGGTGCTCTTGGGCTTGGCCGGCAAGCCGGCGATTGACGTCGTGAGGGGCATCAAGCGGCACCAACGGGGCGCACAAATTTACAGCTTGTCGGTGCTGGGGACGCCAGCCAACCTGAGGGCCCTGGGGCCGGACGGCAAGGGCATTACCATCACCCAGGTGGTTCCTTATCCCTTGAACTTGCAAATGGCGGTGGTGCGGGAGTACCAGCAGGCCATGACGGCCGCCGGGCACACCGACTTTTCGCACCTGAGCCTGGAGGGCTATATCAACGCCAAAGTGACCGCCGAAGGCCTGCGCCGTGCCGGTAAGGTCCCGACACGTGCCGCATTGGTATCGGCGCTGGACTCCATGCGCAATTACAACGCGGGCGGGATGGAAGTGTCCTTCGGCCAGGGTGCCGCCAGTGGCTCACGTTTTGTCGAACTCACCATGATCAATTCCCAAGGGAAGTTGATCAAATAGAGAATAATTTAGGAGCGGAATTAGCCTTTGGCGACCGGGCGGGCCGGGTCACTGCACCACTCGCTCCAGCTGCCCGCAAACAGGGCGGTGGGCCCCAAGCCCGCAATTTCCATAGCCAGAATGTTGGGCACGGCACTTACGCCGCTGCCGCAGTGGTGTACCACCGACGCGGGATCGCGCTCGCCCAACAAGGATTTGAACTCCGCCCGCAGAAGCTGTGCCGATTTGAAACAGCCATCAGCTCCCAGGTTCTGTGTAAAAGGACGGTTGAGTGCGCCTGGAATGTGACCGGCCACCGGGTCCATCGGTTCGACCTCGCCCTTGAAGCGCGGCACGCCGCGGGCATCCAGAAGACTCTGCTGGGGGCGGCCCAGGTTGCGCTGCACGGTGGCCACATCGACCAGGGTGGCCAGCGGGTCGCCCAACACAAAACTGCCCTGTGCATGTGCAGTCTCAGTCCCCGCATTGACCGCACCACCTTGCGCTTGCCAAGCCTGCAGTCCGCCATCCAGCACCGCCACGTTTTCATGGCCGGCCCACTTCAGCATCCACCACAGGCGTCCGCAGTAATTGGCCCCTTGGCGGTCGTACACCACGCCTTGCATGGTGTTATCGAACCCCACGCTGCATAGCCAGGCGGCAAAGTTCTCCCGCGCGGGCAGGGGGTGGCGGCCACCGGAGGCGGCTCCGGTCATTTGCTGGTCACCCTTGGCGCTCAGTGCCGTGTCCAGGTGGGCGTAGACCGCACCGGGGATATGGGCCTGGGCGTACATCGCTGGGCCGGCATCGGACTGTGTGAGGTCAAAACTGCAGTCAAACACCATGCAGGGCTGGCCGCTGGCCAGCAGGGCCTGGAGTTGGGGGGCAGAGATCAGTGTCGTGGTCATGGGTGGTCCTCCAATGGGGTGTGGGCAGCGCGGGGTTAACGTGGCGGGTTAATGCTCTTCGGCCGGCGTATTGGGCATGGCCCTGGCACGTAAGATGGTGGCCAGCACGCCGCTGGTCACAATCACCGCAATGCCGAGCCAGCCCATGGGCGCAATGTGGTCGCCAAACAGTACTAGGCTGTAGATGACGGCAAACACAATGCCGGAGTACTGCATGCTGGCCACCACCAGAGTGGCACCCTTGCGGTAGGCGCGGGTCATGCACCACTGGCCCAGCGAGGCCAACACGCCAATGGGTATGACCCAGGCTGCGTCCTGCCAGCGCACTGCAGCCCAGGGCGTGATGTCTGTGAACAACATACCCACCGACCCCACGACCGCTGTACCGACCGAGAAATAGAAAACGGTGCGCTCTTCCGGTTCACCCGCTTTGCCCAGGGCAGTGACCTGCAGGTAGGCCAGTGCGGCCCCCATGCCCGAGAGCAGGCCAATAACCCAGGCAAAGAGCTGGTCCTGGTCGATGGTGGGGCGCAGTGTCATCACCACGCCCGTAAACCCGAGCAGCACGGTGCCCAGCAATGGCCCCTGGCGTTGCGCATCTTGGGGCTGGCCATACAGCAGCGCTCCACCCACCAAAAAGGCTGCCACCCAAACGCCGCTCATGTAGTTCAGTGTCATGGCGGTGGCCAGCGGCAGGTGCGCAATGGCGTAAAACCAGGAGCTGAGCGACAGCACGCCGATGGTGCTGCGCCACAGGTGCATCATGGGTACGGGGGTGCGCAGCGGGGCCCCGCGTGCCCGCACCACCACGGCCATGAACACCACGCTGACGATGCCGCGGTAGAACACCAGCTCAAAGGTGTTGAAGCTGTGGGAGGCGAACTTGATGCCCACCGCCATGGTGGCAAACAAAAAAGAGGCCAGAACCATCCACAGAGCTTGCATGCTTTTTTAATAGTGAAATAGGGCTCTAGCCCTTATGGATATTGCGTAACCAGCTATCAAAATAGTAGCGTGAAAGCGGTTGTGGCTGCCTAAGCGCCAATGGCCTGGCTGCCGAGCTTCTTCCGATACCACGCGTGAAAGTGCTGCATGCCGTCTTCCATCGGGCTTTGGTAGGGTCCGACCTCGTTGTCACCCCGCGCCAGCAGCGCTTTGCGGCCGGCGTCCATGCGTTCGCCGATTTCGTAGTCTTCGATGCAGGTTTCCATGTAGGCGGCTTGCTGGGATTCGACAAACTCGCGCTCAAATGCGGCAATTTCTTCCGGGTAGTAAAACTCCACCATGTTCATGGTTTTATTGGGGCCCATCGGGTGCAGCGTGGAGACGGTGAGCACATGCGGGTACGACTCGACCATGATGTGCGGGTAGTAGGTGAGCCAGATGGCGCCAAACTTGGGGGCCACACCCGCCCGGTAGGCCAGCAGCGCTTTTTGCCAGCGCTCGTACACCGGTGAACCACCGGCGGCATTTGCCTGTGCCAGGCCTTTGGCGACCCCGACGGTTTGCACGGAATAGTTTTCCTGGAACTCCCAGCGCAGGTCATCACAGGTGACAAACTGGCCCAGCCCGGGGTGGAAGGGGCCTACGTGGTAGTCCTCCAGGTACACCTCAATAAAGGTTTTCCAGTTGTAGTTGCACTCGTGCAGCTCTACATGGTCCAGCACAAAACCGTCAAAGTCCAGCGCCGCGCGCGGGCCCATGCCGGCCAGGTCGGTGCTGACATTGCGGTCGTTTTGCTCAAACAACAAGCCATTCCACTCTTGCAGGGGGTAGTTGTTCAGGTCCAGGCAGGGATCGTGCGAAAAATGCGGGGCACCAATCAGCGTGCCTGCCTTTTGGCCGTTCAATCCACTTTGCGCGCCGCTGTAGGTCCAGCGGTGCAGTGGGCAGACGATGTTGCCACCGGTGCCGGTCGCCTGGTTGAGCGATCCCCGGCCTTTCAGCATGACCGCTTGGCGGTGGCGGCACACGTTGGAGATCAGTTCCACGCCGCCGGCGTTGCGCACCAGCGCACGGCCTTCTTTTTCTTGCGGCAGGGCGTAGTAGTCCCCCACATTGGGAACGCTCAGGGCGTGCCCCACGTAGCGGGGCCCTTGCTGAAAGATGCTTTGCATCTCGCGCTGGTAGAGCGCTTCGTCAAAGTAGCTTGAAACGGGGAGTTGGATCGGCGTAGGTTTCGCGGGGCCGGAACCCCGCATGGACACTACGTTTGCGGGGATTTCACTAGGAGTGGGGGTACTGTTTTTGCACAAATGTTGCACAACTCGGTCCTTAAAGGATGCAAAAAACCCCTCAGCGAGGGGCTTGAAGGGCAACTACCTTGAGAGTTGCCGGGAGGGCGATTATACCCACACCCATCCACCGGGTGGCGGATGGTTCACTTGTGGGCTATTTTTATTGGAGCAGCGCCATGGTGTTGCGTGCGCGCCCAACACCCGACTCCAGGGTGAATGAGGCCGCCACGTCGGCGAGTTGGCGCGCTTGCTCTTGTAGCGAAGCCGAGGTGGCAGAGGTTTCTTCCACCAGTGCCGCGTTTTGCTGGGTGACGCTGTCAAGTTTGGTCACAGACTCGTTGATTTGTGCAAGACCGGCAGATTGCTCGCGGCTGGCCGAGGCAATTTCGCCCACGATGTCGGCCACGCGTTGGATGCCGCTCACGATTTCTTCCATGGTGCGCCCGGCTTGCGCCACCTGCTCGGTGCCGCGGCCCACCTTGTCCACCGAGTCTCCGATCAGGCTCTTGATTTCTTTGGCTGCGTCGGCGCTGCGTTGCGCCAGGCTGCGCACCTCGCTGGCGACCACCGCGAAGCCCCGGCCCTGTTCGCCGGCGCGGGCCGCTTCGACCGCCGCATTGAGCGCCAGAATATTGGTTTGAAAAGCGATGCCGTCAATGACGCCAATAATGTCCACAATCTTGCGTGAAGAGGTGTTGATGGCCTCCATGGTGACCACGACTTGAGAGACCACTTCGCCCCCCTGGGTTGCGACTTTGGAGGCGGCGGTGGCCAGCTGGTTGGCCTGGGCGGCGTTCTCTGCATTTTGTTGCACCGTGCTGGCCAGCTCTTCCGAGGCCGAGGCGGTTTGCTCCAGTGAACTGGCTTGCTGCTCGGTGCGGTTGGACAGGTCCAGCGTGCCGGAGGCCACCTCGGAGGCTGCGGTGGCGATCGAGTCGGACCCACTGCGCACCTGGCCAATCAAGCTGTTCAGGTTGCGGCGCATGCTCTCCATTTGCATTAACAAGTGGCCAATCTCGTCCTTGCCGGATTGCGGCACCACTTGCGAAAGATTGCCCGCGGCAATGGTCGTGGCGACATGGTCTGCCAGTGCAAAACCACGCTGCATGCGGCGCAGCAGCATGATTGAGATCACCGAAGCCGGCACGCCTGCCAGCACCGCGAAAAACAGGAAAACACCCAGCGCCAATCGGAAATGGTCTTCCGCAGCGGTGGCCGCTTCTTGTGCGACCTTGACCTGGTATTGGCGCAAATTTACCAGAGCCTTGATGGCCGCCTCGCCCTCGGTACGGCCAGACTGAAGGAATGCAGCCATGGTGGCGGGGCTGAAGTCACCCGCCTTGACGGCCTTGACGGTCAAATCCAGCTTCTCGCGCCAGGCGCTGCGGGTGGTGGTGGCCGCCTCCAGCAACGATTTGCCCTCTGCGCCCAGTGTGGTTGCGCTGATGGCCTGAAAAATCCGGTTGGCCTCGGCCCGATTGGCATCGATCGCGTCCATGTGCAGATCGGTGGGATGGTTGTGAACGCTGGCCAGCGGGCTGTCCGGCGCATGCTGGAAGGCAAGCAAGATTTGCAAGCGGTTTTGCACAATTTTGTCCATGGAGTCCGAGATCTGCAGGGCGGGAATCATGGCGCTTTCATGCACTTTTTTGAGGCTGTCGCGGGCGGAAATCAGTCCAAAGTAGCTGACCGCGGCCAAGGCCATGAAGGCAATCCAAAATGCCACTAAAACGACGGTAAAACGGTGGGTGATTTTGAGGTTGTCCAGCATGGCGTTTCCTTTGGATGATCTTGCGATTGCGTAAGGGCCATGATACTGGGAGAAACACGTAGCCCAATGAGGGCATAAAATCGCTGTCTGTCACGTTTTCATCACAATCATTCTTATTCCCATGCCCAAGGCCAGCACCACCAGTTCCGCTCCCGATTTGGCGACTCCGGCACCCGCCAGTTACGAGGCGGCCATGGGCGAGCTCGAACAGCTGGTCGGCCGGCTTGAGTCCGGGGAGTTGCCGCTGGAGCAGATGTTGTCGGGCTATCAGCGCGGCGCAGAGCTGCTGCAGTTTTGCCGGGACAAGCTGCAAGCGGTGGAGGACCAGATCAAGGTGCTGGACGAAGGCACCCTCAAAGTCTGGAAGCCCCAATGAGCGTTGCATTTGACTTGGGTGTCTGGAGCCATGCGCGCCTGAACCAAGTGGAGCAGGCCCTGGACGCTTGGGTGACAGCGGATGCGCCTTTGGGTCTGGACCACGGGGCTCCGGCCCAGCTGGTGGACGCCATGCGCTACGCCGTACTGGATGGCGGCAAGCGCCTGCGCCCGCTGCTGGTGTTGGCCGCGCATGAAGCGGTGTCCACCGCAACCGCTAATTCTGCTGCGGCCGCACTGCGTGCCGCCTGTGCGGTGGAGCTGATCCATGCCTACTCACTGGTGCACGACGACATGCCGTGCATGGACAACGACGTGTTGCGCCGTGGCAAACCCACCGTGCATGTGCAGTTCGGTGAAGCCAGTGCCCTGTTGGCGGGTGACGCGCTGCAGGCACTGGCGTTTGAGCTACTCACCCCGCAGGACGGATCGGTGGCTCCGGCGACCCAGGCACACCTGTGCGCCTTGCTGGCGCGATCGGCCGGCAGTGCCGGTATGGCGGGCGGGCAGGCGATTGATCTGGCCAGCGTGGGCCAGCACCTGAGCGAGCACCAGTTGCGCGAAATGCACCAGCTCAAGACCGGCGCGCTGTTGCAGGGCAGTGTGGTCATGGGTGCCCAGTGCGGCGAGCCGACTGCGCAAGCGCTGGCAGCACTGCAAGCCTACGGCGGCGCAATCGGTTTAGCGTTTCAGGTGGTGGATGACATACTGGATGTGACCGCCGACTCCACCACCTTGGGCAAGACCGCGGGGAAAGACGCGGACAACGACAAGCCCACCTACGTGTCCCTGATGGGCTTGCAGGCCAGTCAGGCCTACGCCCAAGAGCTGCTGGCCCATGCCTTGGCCGCGCTGGATGCCAGTGGCCTGCCGCAGCAGCGCACGCAGGCGCTGCGTGCCTTGGCCGACATGGTGGTGAATCGCGCTTGCTGATTTGCCTGAAATACAAGCAGAAAGTGCCTGTAGCCCCCTACCTATATGCGCAAGCAGCTACTTAATTGATAGCAAAATAATATGCAACACAAAACTCCCCATCCGCTGCACACCATCAACCACCCGGCCCATTTGCGCCAGGTGCCCCGCGCGCAGCTGCGCGAAGTGGCCGACGAGTTGCGGGCCTATTTGCTGGACTCGGTGTCCAAAACCGGCGGGCATCTCAGCTCCAATCTGGGCACGGTCGAGCTCACGGTGGCTTTGCACTATGTGTTTGATACCCCGCATGACCGTGTGGTGTGGGATGTGGGCCACCAGACCTACCCGCACAAAATCCTGACCGGTCGGCGGGATCGCATGGCGACTTTGCGTCAGTTGGGCGGCTTGAGCGGTTTTCCGCAGCGCGCCGAGAGCGAGTTCGATACCTTTGGTACCGCGCACTCCAGCACCTCCATTTCCGCGGCTTTGGGCATGGCAGTGGCCGCCAAGATAAAGGGTGAGGAGCGTTATTCCATTGCCGTCATTGGGGATGGCGCACTCACGGCCGGCATGGCGTTTGAAGCACTCAACAACGCGGGCGTGGCCGATTGCAACTTGCTGGTCATCCTGAACGACAACGACATGAGCATTAGCCCACCGGTGGGGGCTTTGAACCGCTATCTGGCCAAGCTGATGAGCGGCCAGTTCTATGCCACAGCCAAAAACGCCGGTAAGTCGGTGCTCAAGGGCGCGCCGCCCCTGTTTGAATTGGCCAAGCGGATTGAAGAAACGGCCAAAGGCATGGTGGTGCCGGCCACGCTGTTTGAGAAGTTCGGCTTTAACTACATTGGCCCGATCGATGGGCACGACCTGGAATCCCTCATTCCTACACTGGAAAACATCAAGCACCTGAAGGGGCCACAGTTCTTGCATGTCGTGACCAAGAAAGGGCAGGGCTACAGCCTGGCTGAAGTGGATCCCGTGGCCTACCATGGCCCTGGCAAGTTTGACCCGGCAATTGGCCTGCAAAAGCCCAAGGTGGCGCCGCAAACCACCTTCACCCAGGTGTTTGGTCAGTGGTTGTGCGACATGGCAGCCCATGACGACCGTCTGGTCGGTATTACCCCCGCCATGCGGGAAGGCTCCGGCATGGTGGAGTTTGAAAGGCGCTTTCCCGAGCGCTACTTTGATGTGGGCATTGCCGAGCAGCACGCCGTTACCTTTGCCGCCGGTTTGGCCTGCGAGGGCCTGAAGCCCGTGGTGGCTATTTACTCCACGTTTTTGCAGCGCGCCTATGACCAGTTGATCCATGACGTGGCGATCCAGAATTTGCCGGTGGTGTTTGCGCTGGACCGGGCCGGGCTGGTGGGTGCCGACGGTGCAACCCATGCGGGTGCTTACGACATCCCCTTTTTGCGCTGCATCCCCAATATCAGCGTGGCCTGCCCGGCCGATGAAAATGAGTGCCGCCAGTTGCTCAGCACGGCGTTTGAGCAAGACCACCCTGTCGCCGTGCGCTACCCGCGTGGCGCGGGTGCTGGCGTGCCGGTGCATGCCAGCCTGAAAGGCCTGCCCTTTGCCAAGGGCGAAATCCGCCAGCAGGGCCACGGAATTGCCATCCTGGCGTTTGGCACCTTGCTGTACCCGGCACTGGAGGCGGCCAAGACCTTGGGTGCCACGGTGGTCAACATGCGCTGGGCCAAGCCACTGGACACCGAGCTGTTGCTGCAAATCGCCCGCAGCCACCAGGCGCTGGTGACGGTGGAGGAGGGTGCCGTCATCGGGGGCGCTGGCAGCGCCGTCGCCGAGGCATTGCACGCAGCGGGCGTCGAGCTTCCAGTGCTGCAGTTGGGCTTGCGTGATGAGTTCATTGAGCACGGCGACCCTGCCAAGTTGCTGGCGCTACAAGGTTTGGATGCCGCGGGTATTCAGGCGTCCATTACGCGCCGATTTGGTGCGTTGCTGGTGCCCGTAATACGCGCCGCCTGAGCTTGCAAATTCCTGAAGACTTGGGCTGATCAGTGGCTTGACGAGGGAAAACCCCCGTGCAATTTGGCCGGGGGCGTTCCTACAATCTTGAAGACTTTAAGCAGTCTTCGCCGCGCAGCCCCGTGCGGTGAGATGTTCAATCAACAATCTCAGGAGTGAGTCCCATGGATCGTCGTTCAATTATCAAAAATGCGGGTATTGCCGGCATCCTTGCCGCAGGTGCAGCGCCCGCTGTGCATGCGCAAGCTGCGGTTCGCTGGCGCCTTTCGTCCAGCTTCCCCAAAGCACTAGACACCATTTTTGGCGCAGCGGAAATTTTTGCCAAGCACGTCAAAGAAATGTCGGGCGGCAAGTTCGAAATCTCGATTCATGCCGGCGGCGAAATCACACCGCCTTTTGGCGTCGTGGATGCAGTGCAACAGGGCTCTATTGAGTGTGCCCACACAGCACCCTATTACTTCTTTGGCAAGAACGAGGCGTTCGCCTTGGGCTGCGCAATTCCCTTCGGTTTGAACAGCCGCCAGATGACGGCCTGGATGTACCAAGGCAATGGTTTGAAGCTGATGCGCGAGTTCTACGCCAAGTACAGCATCATTAACTTCCCCATGGGCAACACGGGAGCCCAGATGGGTGGCTGGTACCGCAAGGAAATCAAGTCGGTTGCAGACCTCAAAGGTCTGAAATTCCGCACCGGCGGCTTCCCCGGCAAAGTGATGGAACGCATGGGCATCATTCCCCAAAACATTCCTGGCGGTGAAATCTACACATCGTTGGAAAAAGGAACCATTGATGCTGCGGAGTGGATTGGGCCTTACGATGACCAGAAGCTGGGCTTCAACAAAGTGGCTCCCTTCTACTACTACCCCGGCTGGTGGGAAGGCGGCCCTCAGCTGGATCTGATGGTCAATCAGAAGGCCTACGAGGCACTGTCACCTGAGAACAAGGCGATTGTGGAGAACGCCGCAGCCTATGCGCACACGGACATGCAGGCCCGCTACGATGCCAAAAATCCGGCTGCCCTGAAGCAGTTGGTGGGCTCGGGCACCAAGCTGCGTCCGTTCCCGAAAGACGTGTTGGCATTGGCATTCAAAGAGTCGATGGGGCTGTACGAAGAACTGAACGCCAAGAACGAAGACTGGAAGAAAATCTACGCGGACTATTCCAAGTTCCGTGCTGATTCCAACCTATGGTTCCGTTTCACTGAAGCCACGTTCGACAAGTTCATGCAAGAGCAAAAACTGTAAGCCTCTTGGGCTATAGAAAAGCCGCGCCTTGAGCGCGGTTTTTTTTGTCCACAAATAAGTTAATTCAGTTTCTGCTTCCGTTACAAATAGAGGTCAACCGTAGCACCGGAAGAATTCGGATTCGTCGAATCAAACAAAAGCCGAGGAACAGTGTGTGAGTATTTGCCAAGCTACTTGGTGAGTAACAAGGGCAGGGTGCTTTGGTGTAGCACTTTGGTGGTGACCGACCCCATGACCAGCCCGAGCGCACCACTCAGGCCATGGGTTCCCATGATGACCATGGAGCAGGCGTGTTCGATTCCAAAATCAACAATCGTCTGCGCGATGACACCAACCAATATGTTCACGCGGTACTCTAATCCGGAAGTCTCAAGGGTTTTCACTGCTGGGTGCAGCGTTTTTTCGCCATTTTCCCGATGAAAGTCGTCTATCGCGGACCCGTCAATAAATCGAGTTACGTCGGACGGTAAGGGTGACTGCACATTAAGCAGTAATAATTTTGGTTTTGTGAGCCGTGCATTGGCTTCTTGAATAGCAAGGTTAAGTGCGCGAATTGAGTGGTCCGAGCCATCAAAAGGAATCAGCCAGTGCGTGTTGTTGGTGTTCATTGGGCGTCTCCTTGTCGGTTACAGCTTTGTTGTTGACGTTACGTCGTGGGCCGCGACTGGCCCTTGCTTTCGGGCCTTCCATTTACCGAGGATGACTACAAAGGCAGCCCCGACAGCTGCGAATACGTAGTGTGCTTGCGGAACTGACTCGGCTACGGCCTTGGGAATCACTGGATCGGTAAGTAACATACCCCCCGCAATCCAACCCAGAAGAGCAGCACCGAAGGTTATAACCATGGGGTAACGATCCATAAGTGTGAGCACCAGTTTGCTGCCCCAAACCACAATGGGGATCGACACCAGAATTCCAAAGGTCACCAATACAATCGAACCATGGGACGCCCCCGCTACAGCGATCACATTGTCCAAGCTCATCACTGCATCGGCAACGATGATTGTTTTGATTGCTGCAACCAGGGTGGTTCCACCGTCAATACCTTCATGGCCACCATCTTCTGGCACCAAGAGTTTGATTCCTATCCAAATTAGCAGCAAGGCCCCCACAATTCTCAGGTAAGGCAATTCCAGCAATTGCAGGGCGAAGTAAATCATTGCCACACGTAAGAATATGGCGCCAACAACGCCCCAGAATATCCCCTTACTTCGTTGCTCGGGCGGTAACTTCCGGCAGGCTAACGCAATGACCACCGCGTTGTCTCCGCCTAGCATGATGTCTATTGCAATAATTTGTAGTACTGCAATCCAGAACAAAGTAGATGTGATTTCAGGCATAAATGTGTAATTTGCTGCGGTCTTATAACTTTTCGCGTTGTTGTTTCACCGCTGCTTCAAGTGCTTCGAGTTGACTGAGCATAGTTGATGAACTCGCGTAGAACACTGTCAGCTTATTTGAGAAGGTTTTTGTGTACAAACGTGGTGCAATCAACCACTCAAACCCACGCAAACGTATGAGCTTTACATAGGCAAGTTCGTTCAAGTTGACCCGTTTATGCCACACCCATGTCTGTTGAATAGATAGACTGTCCAGTGTTGTCTTACCTCTGAGAATGTGCCATTCCGTATAGAGCATCATGCACAGGGCGGCACCAATCCAGCCACTCGAGTGCAGCGTAAGTTCCAGATGGCCCTGGGCGAGCATTTGCCAACCCCACAAGAGGGCCGCCGTGGCAATGACCATTGCAATAGCTTTGAATACTGGCGAATAGGCACTGCATTCAACGTGGCCACCCATTGGGGTAAAGCTAAACAGAGTCGGCTCGTTCACAAAAATAGCGTCACTTTTTGAACAAATCGTCGATTTTCTTTTGCTCGGCTGCGGCGGCTTTATCGTCAGCCTGCTCCGCCGTTTGTGGCTCCAGCGGATTGGCATCTTTAGAGTCGCTTGGCATTTCGATGGCCTTCAATTCAGCAGCGGGCGCGTCATCAGACACGGGCATTTCAATCACGACTTTGTCGATGTCAACCTCAACCGCCTTGTCCAGGAACATGGTGACGGACTCTGGAACAAAGATGACCACTACGACCAGAATGATCTGCATGATCACCCAAGGAATGGCCCCCATGTAGATGTCGTTGGACTTGACGGGCACCGGGATACGTTTGTCTTTAAACAAGGTGTCGGCAATGCCTCGCAAGTAAAACAGGGCAAATCCGAATGGCGGGTGCATGAAGCTGGTCTGCAAATTGACGCACAGCAGCACGCCGAACCAGATCAAGTCAATGCCCATTTTCTCGGCCACTGGGGCGAGCATGGGCACGATGATGAAAGCGATCTCAAAGAAGTCGAGGAAAAACGCCAAAAAGAACACAAACACGTTCACCACAATCAGGAAGCCAATCTGACCGCCGGGCAATCCGGTCAGCAAGTGCTCCACCCATTTGGCACCGTCGACACCTTGGAAGACCTGGCTGAAGACACGCGAGCCGATCAGGATAAAGACGACCATGGCCGTCAGGCGCATGGTTCCGGCCATGGCTTCCCACAGCAGGGCTTTGCTCAGGCGTTTGGACATGGCGGCCAGCACCAGTGCGCCCACGACACCCATGGCGCCGGCTTCTGTTGGGGTGGCGATTGCGGTGCTTTGCAGTGGCAAACCGCCCATGGAGCCCAGAACCGTGAAGATCAAAATGGCGGATGGCACGATGCCGCGCAAGCACTTCTTCCACAGCGCCCAGCCGTTCAGTGTGCGCTCGGTCACAGGAATGGCAGGCAGGTAGTCTGGTTTGATGCGCGTCAGCATGAAGGTGTACAGCGCGAACATGCCCACTTGCATCAGCGAGGGTCCCCAAGCACCCTTGTACATATCGCCCACAGGCCGACCCAGCTGATCGGCTAGCACCACCAGCACCAAAGATGGTGGCACCAATTGAGTAATGGTGCCGGAGGCTGCCAACACGCCGGTGGCATAGCGCATGTTGTAGTTGTATTTCATCATCACGGGCAGCGAGATCAATGCCATGGCGATGACCTGCCCCGCTACGGTGCCGGTAATGGCACCCAGGATGAAGCCCACAATAATGACCGAGTAGCCAATGCCACCCTTCTTGGGGCCGAAGAGCTGGCCCATGGAGTCCAGCATGTCCTCTGCCAGCCCGCACTTCTCCAAAATGGTGCCCATGAAGGTGAAAAACGGAATGGCAAGCAGCAATTCATTGTTCAGAATTGAAAAAATGGAGATGGGCAGGTTGCCCATAAAGGCCGCTGGAAACCAGCCCATTTGGATGGCATAAAAACCGCTGGCCAATCCCAGTGCGGCCAGTGAAAATGCGACCGGAAAGCCGATCAACATGATGACGACCAACCCCGCAAACATGATGGGGGGGAAATTTTCCATTTGCATATCTAGTTCCTGAATCTGTAATGGGGTGGGCGTTTATTGCAGCGGCTTTTCGTAGTGCGTATCCATCTGATACTTGCCCTGCAGGTACGCTACGCGTTTGACGATTTCAGATAGCCCCTGGAGCAACATGAGCGCAAAACCCAGTGGCAATGCCAGTACTGCGGGCCAGCGAATCAGACCGCCTGCGTTTTGGGACATCTCTCCGGACGTGAATGTGTTCATGAAGTAAGTCCATGACAAGATCAGCAACAGGCTGACTACTGGCAGCAAAAATGCCACCAAGCCAAATAGATCGACGTAAACCGGCTTGTTCCCCCGGAGCTTTCCGTAGATCAGGTCAACCCGCACGTGTTCGTTGAGTCTGAGCACAATGGGCGCACCCACCATCACCATGAAGGCAAACAGGTACCACTGAATCTCCATATACGAGTTGGAGCTCCAGTCAAAACCGTAGCGTACGAAGGCGTTGAGCGCACTGATGAGCGCTGCGAAGAGTACGGTCCAGGATGCCAGTACCCCAAATTTTTCGCTGATCCAGTCCACGCCCAATGCGAGTTTTAAGAGTAGGGTCACACAATTCTCCGGTTATTATTTTTCCAATACCAGGCGGCCAGATACCGGTCTAGTCAACCCGTTGATGGTGCCTTAAAGTGCTGTAGAAAACCTGACACCTTGGGTTGGTGTTTACCCTTAATCGTTGCCGTGGCCATGGGGGGCTGGGTAGAATTCCTGCTGATTTTGAAACAACCAAAGGTACCCCATGTTCAAACATATTCTCCTGCCGATTGACGGCTCCGATTCCTCTGCACGTGCAGTAGCCGTGGGTGCAGAACTGGCCAAAGCGGTGGGCGCGGAGGTGACTTTGATGACCGCTGTCGAACAGTACCCCGGAGGCATGATGGGCGGCGTTTACCGTGCGGAAGACAATCCCATGCACCAAGCCGCACGGGATGCAGCCACGCATTGGCTGGCAACTGCTCAGGCCATCGTCGCACAACACGGAATCAAGGCGAATGAAGTAGTGCTGCAAGGGCGAACGGTGTACCAAAGCATTTTGGACGGTGCCAAGACATCTGGCGCTGATCTGATTGTGATGGGCACGCACGGTGCTGGGGCGATTGAGCGTTTGCTGGTGGGAAGTCAGACGCAACGGGTATTGGCCCACACCAATATTCCTGTGTTGGTGTTGCGCTGATCGAATTGGGCCCGGTTTGGCGCGTGTCTGCTTCTGGATCATGTGAGCGGGTTCGGCACATCTATTGGCGCTGACTGATGCACGCCCCAATGCGAAAAGTGTCACACTTTTGACATCAAAACGCCGCAGATTTGTCGCATCAATCTGAGACGATTAGGGACAAGTTGCCGGTTGAGCGTTTCTCCTGGCGACTGACTGGTGCAAGAAATTGCACGGCTCATCACATCCCTAACGGTTCATTGCACCATGAATATTCGCCAGCGCATCACACTGTTCGTCATCTTGACGTTCATTGCCATTTCTTTAATCGGCGGCTTTGCAGTTGTGCGTTCCCGCGACAGCTCCACGGAAGTAAAAACGGTCACGGAAGGCGTTGTGCCCAGCGCGATCGCTTCGGTTGAATTGATGAATCAGTTGAAGGATGTGCAAATTGCAACCTTGGCCATGGTGGCTGCGACCGAAATTGAGTCTGTCAAAACTGCACAAACTGAACTGGCCGCGAAGAAATCGGTGCTGCAGCAAGCGCTGGACAAACAGTACGCAATGGCCGACAACGATGTGCAGCGCGGTCTGCTGAAGCAAACGGTCGAAAGTCTGGTGAACTACTTTGAAGCGATCGATGAAACAGCCAAATTCAAATTGGCGGGTCAGAAGGAGTTGGCTGAGGCAAATCTTTCAGCGAACGTGGATCAGTACCTGCGCGAGCAGGGGTCGATCATCGAAACGGTGCAAATTGAGAAACGCCGCAGCAAGGACGAAGCAATTCTGACCCTGAACCAAAACCTGGGCAACACGACGATTGCGCTGACCTTGGTAACCCTGATTTCTGTAGTTTCCCTAACATCCATCGGAATACTGCTCTACCGGCAAGTCACAAAGCCGATCACAGAGATGCAGGTGATGATGACCGAAATCGCCACGAGCCAGGATTTTTCGCATCGTATTCCTGTGACGCGGGTGGATGAAATCGGCCAGTCATTGATAGCGTTTAACGCCATGATTGAGAAAATCCAGGAAAGCTCGGAACTCGTCAAGCAAAAGACAGCCGACATCCAGGCAATGTTGCATTACATACATCAGGGTATTTTGACGGTGACTCAGGGCAATCAGGTGCATCCTGAGTTCTCCGCCTACCTTGAGACGATTCTGGAAACCAACGATATTGCAGGGCGAAGCTTGTTGGAACTGGTGTTTTCCAACAGCAATTGCGGCACCGATATGTTGTCGCAAATTGATGCGGCGTGCAGCGCCTGTATTGGTGAGGATGTGATGAACTTTGAGTTCAATGAGCATCTTTTGGCCCACGAAATCGAGAAGAAAATGCCCGATGGCCGGGTGAAGATCATTGAGCTCAGTTGGTCTCCGATCACCGATGAATCAGGAACCACCGTTCGCCTCATGCTGTGCCTGTGGGATGTGACCGAGCTTCGCAGTTTGGCTGCTGAAGCAAATGAGCAAAAGCGCGAGCTGGCGGTGATTGGTGAAATACTCGCTGTGAGCCAGGAAAAATTCCAGGGCTTTATTGAGGGATCGAATCAGTTCATTGCTGAAAATGAACAACTGATCAGGGCGGCGCGCGGCAGTGAGGCTGGGGAAACTGACCCAGCCACCGTCGGGCTGCTGTTCCGCAATATGCATACGATCAAGGGCAATGCCAGGACGTATGGCTTGCTGCAATTGACGAACTTGGTGCATGAAGCAGAGCAGACCTATGATGAAATGCGCAAAAATCCCGAGGCCGCTTGGGATCATGAACGCTTGAGTCGCGAGCTTTCAGCCGTAGCAACTGCGGTGGCTGAGTACGCGCGCATCAACGAAGTGAAGTTGGGCCGGAAAGGTCCGGGACGTCGCGGTGGCGTAGACCTGTTCTTGATGGTGCACAAGGAACACGTTGCCCGGACGCTGGCCTTGCTGGATGATGCGGACGCGAGCAGTGTCATCTCCTTGAGTGAGGCAGTTAGACAGGCGCGCAACAGCTTGCAGCTGATTGGCACCGAGAAGATCGCCGATGTTGTGGCCGGAGTGCTGGATTCGCTTCCATCGCTGGCAAAGGAACTGGGCAAGATGCCCCCAGAAAATTCAGTGCAGGACAACGGCATTGTTATCAAGACCCAAATCGTCGACATGCTGAAGAATGTCTGTATGCACCTCTATCGGAACGCGATGGATCATGGCATTGAGTCTGCCGACGTGCGCATTGCGCAAGGCAAACCCGCTGCTGGCACTATTGCGCTTGAGCTTGCGATTGTTGACCATCAGCTCGAACTGAAACTGCGTGACGATGGCCGCGGTTTGGCGATAGAAAAGCTCAAAAAGAAGGCCCTAGAAAATAATCTGATTTCCGAAGACCAGCCCTTGTCCCCTGAAAGCATTGCGCAACTGTTGTTCCTGCCAGGGTTCTCCACCGCTGAACATGTTACTGAAGTGTCGGGGCGTGGCGTTGGAATGGATGCGGTCAAGGGCTTTGTGGAGCGTGAGGGCGGCACCATCGGTATTGCCTTGTTGGGGCAGGAAACAAGCGACGGCTTCCGATCATTCGAAACGGTGATCCGGCTGCCAGAAAATTTTGCGGTGCTTGCAAACGTATAGTCCTGGAAGGTCTTCGCAATATGGTTGATCTCGTCATTTCCTGTCTGGTGGGTGTAGCTGGCATGGGTTGCGTTATGTGGTGGCGCGTGAGCAGCCTCCAGCAAATCATGGCAACGATGATTCCCGTGGAGCAGGCCGATGCAATGCAGCAAAGTCTGCTGTCAGAGCTTGATGAGTTGCGCCAAACGCTGGAGCAGGACCTCATTGCGCACGAGCAGGAAAAGAAATCGCACCTCGCAGATGTTCAAAAGCTGCAGCGAGATCAGCAAAAGTTGCTTGAGCAACTAAGGGCTCATTTTTCAGAAGTCAGTACTGACGTTTTGGGTAACAGCAGTTCCCTGGCCGAAGGTGTGGGTGCGCTGCTTGGGCTGGTCAAGACGTTTGAGCGATGGCACGATGATATGAATGTGCTGATCATGCACAACCGTGAAATGCACACCAAGAATGATGAGTTTTCGGCGATTGTGCGACAGGTGGTCATTGTTACGCTCAATGCGTCGATCGAGGCCGCACGTGCCGGCGAACTCGGCAGAGGGTTTTCAGTCGTTGCAAATGAGATGCGGTCGCTGGCTGCGCGTGCCGAAAAGTTGTCGGCGGACTATCGAAAAAGTCTTTACGAAAACGACCTGATTACTACCAACACATTCCAGGATTTGCAGGCTGGGGGCAAGATGATTGTCGGTTCGGTGGTGGGCCTTGACTTAATCAACAGAAAAATCAAAGAGGCGCTTGCCGCCTGACGAGTTGACATGATTAGCAACAGTGCATGTAACTCATTTGACAACTTGCTCTCGCAGAGTTTGCGGGTGGCCTTGGCGGGGGCGGACGATGGTTGCGAAGTCAGTGTGGTACCGGATTTGTTTGGGCAAAAGGAAACAAAGATTGTGGTGCTCACGATCTCCTCGTATCTGTTTCGGTTGATGGTGTTCATCTACTTCACGCCGGACGAGACGACCCGGGCACACTTTGTCAGAACCAAAAAAATGCGGGAAGCAGAGTTGAGCGAGCAAGCATTTATTGACGCCATTTCCGAGTCTGCAAATATGTGTTGCGGTTCCATGAGTAGGGATCTGTCGCAGGTGTTTCCACACATTGGCATGTCCACGCCCAACATCATCGACAAAGAATGCGCGGCCTCATTGGGCGTGCTGAAGTGCGGTCACATTCAGCATTTCAAGGTGGATATCAACGCGACGAAGTGCTTCCACGCAACGCTTTGTGTGAGTGACTATGCAGATCTGGATTTTGTGGTGAACACCACAACGCAGGAAACGAGTACCGGTGAGTTGGAATTTTTTTGAAATCAAGCCTTAAAGGACATGGATATGGAAACGACAGATAACACCAAGTTGGTAAGCAAAGTCCTGGTGCTGGACAGTGATTCCGGTTGCTATGACCAAATTAAAGCGTTTTGCGACGACAACAATTTGGTGGGTCTTAAAGTTCACCCCGAAAACGTTATGACCGTGCTGAAATCAAACGTCGATTTGGGTGGGATCTTGCTTTCAGAGGTCTACATTGAAGGCGAACAAGGTGGCATTGCATTGGTCCGTTCCATTCACGCAGCCCGGCCCGAGTTGCCGATTTTCTTGCGCCGGGAGAAAAGTGATCAGCTTGACGATCTTCCTGAGAATGATCAGAAACTATTTCGTGTGGCCTACACGCTTGGCACCATCAATAACCTGCGCCCTGTGGTTGATGAGTGTATTTTCAGCTTGACCTATCCGAATGCATTGGTTCGCGGCATAACGGAAATATCCAAGTCGGCGTTGGAAAGCCAGTTCATGGGAATGTCGGTCGATATTGAGTCCCCTTACATCGTGCGCGACAGGCTCATTTTCGGTGAAATATTTACATTGATCCCGATTGAGAGCAGTTGGTGCCGGGGCTACATGACCATTCAAACCAAAGAGGAATCTTTGATCCAACTGGTCCGCACTGAGAAGACCCATATGGAGCCGGACGAGGCAGATGATTTCCGGAATTTGAACGGAATTCTGGGTGAAATCACAAACCTGATCTGGGGTGCATTCAAGAACCGTTTCATCGCGTATGTCAACACCAGCACTAGCACCAGCCTCCCCCAGGTTCCTATTGTCGTCAACAATTTGCACCGTTACATTTCGTTCGGTTCGGAAAATCCGCAACTGTGTTTCAAATACACTTTGACGCAAAAGGACGGTTCCGATTCTCAGCCAATGGTAATTTACCAGCGGTTTATTTTCAATTTGAATTGGTCTCCGGAAGACTTCGCGGAAAACCAGGTATCCGTAGAGGATTTGGTTGATTCCGGCGAATTGGAAATGTTTTAATTTTTTTGGAGATATAGAGATGGCACAAATTTTAGTAGTTGATGATTCCAGCACCGTTCGCAATGAAGTGGGTGATTTTTTGAAGAACAATGGCTTCACTGTTTCATTGGCTGTGGACGGTCGGGATGGGCTGGTTAAGCTCAAGGCGGACCCATCCATCAAGTTGATCGTCTGTGATGTGAATATGCCCAATATGGATGGCCTGACCATGGCAGAAAAAGTTCGCAGCGAGTTAGGTAACAGCACAGTTGGCATCATCATGCTGACGACCGAAAATTCACCCGTCATGAAGGAGCGCGGCAAGGCGGCAGGCATTAAGGGCTGGATTGTCAAGCCATTCAAAGGTGACGCAGTCTTGGGGTCGTTCAAGAAAATCGTTGGTATTTAACACGCCCACGTAGTCGACTTTGGCGTCGCACGTGAATCCGGGTCGGGGTGGCGCCGATTTTTCAATATCGAGGTGTCTCACATGAATGTCTTGTCCAGGATTCGGATTCGTTCCCGGTTTTTGATGCTGCTGTCGTTTTCGGTAATTGCCTTGGTGATCTTGGGCGCTTTTTCCTCCTGGACGATTAGGCAAGAAACCGGCCGTGCGACAGCCTTTATTGACGGCGAGTTTGAATCGGTGCGAGCGCTCAGTGATGTTCGGGCAGCTATCGGAAATGCGCGTCGCTACGAAAAGGATGTCTTCCTGAATATGGGAGACGAAAAGGAAACGTTGCGTTACACCGCTTTGTGGGATTCCGAGCTCACCACTATTCGCAGTGCGATAGCCCGAGCACAAACACTTGCACAGCCGACCGAGGCAGAGTTGCTGCGGAACATGGAAAGTGGAATCGAGGCCTACGCGAAAGGCTTCAGAGTTATTTTGGTGCAACTTGAGCGGGGAGAGTTGAATGATCCCTGGGCCGCGAACAAGGCCATGACCCCACTGAAAGAGGATATTCGCAAGGCTGACCGGGCCCTCGCCGACCTCTCGATCCTGATTTCAAGCCGTGCCAATGAGCGTCGAAACGCGCTGGTCATTACCGGTGGGCAAGCCCCTTGGTTGGTGATCGCTGCGACCGTATTGGTGTCTGTGGTGGCTACTTTGTTGGTGTTGGCCATTGTGAGGTCGATCTTGCTGCCCATCAAAGACCTGCAGGAAACGGCCGATGCGTGGGGGCAGGGCGACCTTAGTATGGGAGTGGATGGCAGCGGGCAAGATGAAATATCAGAGGTGAAGCGGGATCTGGGGCGTATGCACCATGCGCTGACGCGTCTGGTGGCGCAGGTCCGCTCGGGCGTGGAGGTGGTCAACGGAAATACCGCCGAAATCGCCAGTGCCAATGCCCATTTGTCGGAGCGCACAGAGCTGGCCGCCATTTCACTGCAGAAAACCACGGCATCTATTGAGAAGCTGTCGTTTGCCGTTAAACACACCGCATCTTCTGCTGTGCAAGCGGTGGAGTCCGCAACAGTGGCCAAGCGGGTGGCCGTTCGTGGTGGCGAGGTGGTCGCCAGGGTCGTCACAACTATGAACGACATTGATGCATCGTCACGAAAAATTGCGGACATCATTCAAGTGATTGATGGCATTGCATTCCAAACCAACATTCTTGCCCTCAACGCCGCCGTGGAAGCTGCGCGAGCGGGCGAACAAGGCCGGGGCTTTGCCGTGGTCGCCAGCGAAGTACGCAGCCTGGCCGGCCGCTCAGCCGATGCCGCGCGAGAGATCAAATCCATCATTGTGGCATCGGTGGAAAAAGTGAAAATCGGGGCGGCACTTGTCCATGATGCGGGAACCACCATGCGGGAAATCGTGGAGAGTGTTGAGAGTGTGTCGTCGGTAATTGACGACATTCGTGTCGCCGCCAACGGCCAGCTCGAAGGCATTGAACTGATCAACACTGCAATGGCAGGTATTGACCAGGCGACGCAACAAAATGCGGCGATGGTGGAAGAGTCCGCGGCAGGCGCAATGAGCTTGGCGGAGGAAACCCTTCAACTGCGCAGCGCGGTTTCCGTGTTCAAACTCGGTCGGGCTGTTGATAATTTAGAGCCAAATCGGCCTCTAGCCCTTATGGCTTATGCGTGACCAGCTATTAAATAAGTAGCAGACCGGATGCCGGCGAGGGTCAGTAGCAAGGAGCCAAAAAGATGCAGGGCGGCCGTTCCCAGGGCCAACGTATAGCGTTGTTGGCTCAACATGGCCACCACCTCCGCTGAGAAGCTGGAGAAGGTGGTGAGTGCCCCCAAAAAGCCGGTGACCAGTGCCAAGCGCCATACCGGGTCCAGGTTGGGCATGGCCTGAAACACAGCCACACAGATACCGACAAGGTAGCCACCGATCAAATTGGCGGCCAGCGTCCCCAGGGGCATCAAACCAGCGGTGCCCGCCAACGGGTTCAGCCACAGACCCAGTTGCCAGCGGGCCAAGGAGCCCAAGCAGGCGCCAGCGCAAATCGCAAAAACTGCCAGCATCAGCGATTCTCGGTGTCCACCACTTTAGCTGTGCCGGCACCAGCGCCCGGGTAAGGCCTTGCATTCACGGTGAGTCCTTCTTTGGAGAGTTTGATGGCTGTTGGCTGCTTGACGCCCTTGACGCGGGCCATGAAGTCAGCCCAATCCTTGAACGGGCCATCGGTGCGCGCCTTCAAAATGCGGGCGGTGCTGCTGGGCCCCAGCCCTTTGACGCCATCCAGCTCGGCTTCGCTGGCTTGGTTTACCTCCACCGCCGCGTAGCATGCCGATGACGCCAAGGCGATCAGAATTAACAGGGTCTTTTTAAGCATGCTGTGCCAACCATTGCACGTACTTGCCCACGCCGGTTTGCACATCCACAAACCTGTGGTCACAGCCGGTGGCGCGCAGTGCGGTCAGGTCGGCTTGGGTGAGGCACTGGTACTTGCCGCGCAAAGCGTCTGGAAAGGGCACGTACTCCACCAAGCCTTGTTCGGCCACTGCGGCCAGGGGTAGTGCGGCCTCGCCTTGCAGTGCGCGCATGCTGTTGACCACGGCGTGGGCGACGTCGTTGAACGGTTGGGCGCGTCCTGTGCCGAGGTTGAAAATGCCGGTTTCAGTGGGGTGGTCAAAAAACCAGAGGTTGACGGCCACCACGTCGTCGATAAAGACGAAGTCGCGCATTTGGCCGCCCGCCGGATAGCCACCATATTCACCAAACAGCTTGACCTTGCCGTCCGCCTTGAATTGGTTGAACTGGTGAAACGCCACGCTGGCCATGCGGCCTTTGTGCTGTTCGCGCGGGCCATACACATTGAAATAACGAAATCCGACAACCTGATGGGTTTTGCCCGCTTTGGTGCGCTGAAAATTAATGCCGCATTCGCGGCGCATGCGCTGGTCAAACAGGAGCTTGGAGTAGCCGTAGACGTTCAATGGAAGCTCAAACGCTGGCTCTTCGCGGAACGTGTCGGAGCCGCCATAAGTGGCTGCGGAAGAGGCATACAAAAGGCGAGCTCCACGTTTTTGGCAGGCCTGAAACAGGTGCCAGGAAAGGGTGTAGTTGTTCGCCATCATGTATTTGCCATCGGGTTCCATGGTGTCGCTGCAGGCACCTTCATGGAACACCGCCTCAATCTGGCCATACTGACCATTGGCATAGGCGTCGTAAAACGTGTCAGCATCAATGTAGTCCGCAATGCGCAGGTCTGCCAGATTGCGAAACTTGTCACCCTGCGTCATGTCGTCGACCGCAATGATGTCGTCAATGCCGCGCGCGTTCAGGCCAGCAATGATGTTAGAACCAATAAATCCGGCTGCACCGGTAACGACGACTCGGGTCATGCAAACAACTCCTCATAAGAAACAGTGGCAGTACCAAACTTGCCGACCACCAGGCCACCGGCGCGGTTGGCCAGCGGCAAGGCATCGCGCAAGGTTATGCCTGCAGCCACCATCGTAGCCATTGTGGCAATCACCGTGTCGCCAGCGCCTGTGACGTCAAATACCTCACGCGCCTGCGCGCTGACGTGCAATTGCCCGTGTGCATCGAACAGAGTCATGCCCTCCTCGCTGCGGGTGAGTAGCACGGCATCCAACTGCAAATGCACCCGCAACTGCTGGGCTTTGGCTTGCAATTCGCCTTCATCGGCCCAGCTGCCTATGACTTGCTGCAGTTCCGCCCGGTTGGGTGTGATGACGTTGGCGTGTTGGTAGCGTGAGTAGTCGCTGCCCTTGGGGTCAATCAAAATCGGCTTTCCGGCCGTGCGGGCGCGCGCAATCATGTCGCTGACATGGGCCAGTCCGCCTTTGCCGTAGTCGGAGAACAGCACCGCGTCATGCATTGGCAACAGGGACTCGAACGTGGCGGTTTGTGAGGCCAGGATTTCGCTCTTGGGCGTGTTTTCAAAATCCAGGCGCAGTAACTGCTGCTGGCGCCCGATCACGCGCAGCTTGACGGTGGTCTTCAGGTCGGCATCACGCCCAAAGTGGGTGCGAATGCCGGTTTTGGCCACCAGTGCTTCCAGTTTGTGGCTGGCTTCGTCATCACCCACTACCGTGAGCAGCGAGGCTTGTGCGCCCAGCGTGACCACGTTGTAGGCCACATTGGCTGCGCCGCCGTTGCGCTCTTCTTCGCGGGTGACGCGCACCACGGGTACCGGTGCCTCAGGTGAAATGCGGTCTACCGCGCCGTACCAATAGCGGTCCAACATCACATCACCGACGACCAGCACACGAGCTGCAGAAATTTGTTTTTTTGATATCGACATAGGTCCAGGGGATTCGGTCACAACTCTTCGACACGGCGGGCGGGGTAGCTGTCCCAGGCTTGGCAGCCTGGGCATTGCCAAAAATACTGTTTGGCTTCAAAGCCGCAGGCGGCACAGCGGTAACGGGTCAACGGCTTGACTGCGTGGTCGAGTGCCCGTTGCACTTGCGGGTGAAATTGCTCATGTTCCAGCTTTTCACCAGCAATCCATTTTGCGGCGGCCACTAGCGATGGTTCGTGCTCCAGGTGGCGCGCATACCAGTCGCGCGCACTGATGCTGGAGTTTGGGTTGGCGGCCTCCAGCGCCACGATGGCATCCAGCAAATCCAGCGACGGGGTGTACCCGTAGATGGCTTGAAGCTGGCTGAGCGCAGGCGCATATTGCTGGCAGGCGATGGCATATTGTGCAAGCTGTGGCGCAATCAGCGATACAGCGGCAGGCGCTGCGCCCAGCGCCTCGGTCAGGGTGGCAAAGGCCTGCTGGGGGTTTCCCAATTGGTTTTGGAGGCGTGCCAGATCCATGCGGGGGCGCGGCGAATCCGGCGCGGTCTCCATGGCCTGCACTAAAAGCACATGGGCTTGTGTGGTGTCTGCGGCAACCAGCAAGGCGGCCGCCTGTTCGCACAGGTAGTGCGCTAGCCGCCCTTTGAAGCTGCCCTGCCCGGAGGACTCGAGCTTCTTGGCGATCAGCGCGGCGTGTTCCCAGTCGCGCGAACGCTCGTAGTTGGCCAGCAGTGCCAGTCGCGCCTGTGCCTCGAACCGTGTGCCCTCTAGCTTGAGCAGGGCTTCTTCCGAGCGATCCAGCAGGCCGGCCTTCAGGTAGTCCAATGCCAAGGCATGCTGGGCCCGATGGCGGTCATCCGGTTCGAGGTCAGCGCGGGATAGCAAATGCTGGTGCACTCGCACCGCGCGCTCGTATTCGCCTCGGCGACGAAAAAGATTACCGAGGGCAAAGTGCAGCTCAGAGGTGTCGGGGTCGTTTTGGACAGCCTCAATAAAGGCATCGATGGCCTGGTCTTGTTGCTCGTTGAGCAAAAAATTCAGACCTTTGAAATAGGCCTTGGGCGCCTGGCGGTTTTCTATGCGCAGCTGGCGTACGTCCATGCGTGAGGCAATCCACCCCAGCACGAAGGCAACGGGCATGCCAAGCAAAATCAAGGTCAGGTCAAATTCCATGGAGTGGGGGTGCTGGGTTTGACGGGGCTTTCTCCGGCTGCCGCAAAGCGTTTGTTGCCGCCGTGGCTGCCTTGCGTGCCAGCACGGCATCGCGGCGATGTTTCCACCAGCGTGGCACCATGCCCAGGACGCCAATGACGAGTCCGATGGCAAAGGCGATCAAAACCACCAGAACCAGCGGTGTGGTCCATTGCTGGCCAAAGAAGAAACGCACGGTCACGTCGTGCTGGTTGTTCAGCGCGAAAGCGAAAAGGGTAAAAAAAATGGCCGCTTTAAGCAACCACTTAAAGAGCCATACGACTTGTTTCATTGATCTCCTCCGTTCCCGGGTGATTCTACCTATTCGGATTTGGGTTGGAGCCGGGATTCAAGCTCAACCGTACGTTGGTCCACGGCTTCGCGCAGGGCTTTTCCGGGCTTGAAGTGGGGTACGCGTTTTTCTGGAATAGCCACACTCTCACCACTGCGCGGATTGCGACCCATGCGGGGCGGGCGGTGGTTGATGGAGAAACTGCCAAAACCGCGTATCTCAATCCGGTGGCCGCGCACCAAAGCATCGTTCAATGCGTCCAAAATCGCCTTCACGGCAAATTCGGAATCGCGATGGGTCAGCTGGCTAAAACGGTTGGCCAATTCTTCGACGAGGTCAGAGCGGGTCATGGAGTTCAAAATTGAGCGATAAAAAAACGACCGGTACCTACACAGGCCACCGGTCGTTTGCTTAGATCAACAACAGAATTTAGTTGTTGTCCAGCTTGGCGCGCAGCAAAGCGCCCAAGCTCGTGGTGCCAGCGTTTTCACGGGCCGACTGTTGGCTCAACGTGGACATGGCTTCGCTTTGATCTGCAGCATCCTTGGCCTTGATGGACAACTGGATGTTGCGGGTCTTGCGATCCACATTGACAACCACAGCAGTCACTTCGTCGCCTTCTTTCAGCACATTACGTGCGTCTTCGACGCGGTCACGGCTGATTTCGGAAGCGCGCAGGTAGCCGATGATGTCTTCACCCAGGTCGATTTCAGCGCCCTTGGCATCCACAGTCTTGACCTTACCGGTCACAACCTGGCCCTTGTCGTTGATCGACACGAAGGTGGTGAAGGGATCGGAATCCAACTGCTTGATACCCAGGGAGATGCGTTCGCGGTCGACGTCCACTGCCAAGACCAAGGCCTCGACTTCTTGACCCTTCTTGAATTCGCGCACAGCGGTTTCGCCGGGCTCGTTCCAAGACAGGTCAGACAGGTGCACCAGGCCGTCAATGCCAGCCGCCAATCCGACGAACACGCCGAAATCGGTGATGGATTTGATCGGACCCTTCACGCGGTCGCCGCGCTTGGTGTTCTGGGCAAACTCTTGCCATGGATTGGCCTTGCACTGCTTCATGCCCAAGGAGATACGGCGTTTGTCTTCGTCGATTTCCAGAACCATGACTTCGACTTCGTCGCCCAGGGCAACGATCTTGGAAGGAGCAACGTTTTTGTTGGTCCAGTCCATCTCACTCACGTGTACCAAACCTTCGATTCCGGGCTCGAGTTCCACAAACGCGCCGTAGTCGGCGATGTTGGTGATCTTGCCGAACATACGGGTCGACTGGGGATAACGGCGGTTCACGCCCATCCATGGATCGTCGCCCATTTGTTTCAGACCCAAGGACACGCGGTTCTTTTCGGTGTCGAACTTCAGGATCTTGGCGGTGATCTCTTGACCAGCGGTCACCACTTCGGATGGGTGACGGACACGGCGCCATGCCATGTCGGTGATGTGCAACAGGCCGTCGATACCGCCCAGATCCACAAATGCACCGTATTCGGTGATGTTCTTGACCACACCTTGCACCACAGAGCCTTCTTTCAGGTTCTGCATGAGCTTGGCGCGCTCTTCGCCCATGGAGGCTTCCACCACAGCACGGCGTGACAGCACGACGTTGTTGCGCTTGCGGTCGAGCTTGATGACCTTGAATTCCATGGTCTTGTTCTCGTACGGAGACAGATCCTTGGTAGGACGTGTATCGACGAGAGAGCCTGGCAGGAATGCACGGATGCCGTTGACCAGAACGGTCAGGCCACCCTTGACCTTGCCGCTGGTGGTACCAGTGACAAACTCGCCGGATTCCAGGGATTTTTCCAAAGACATCCACGAAGCGAGGCGCTTGGCGGTGTCGCGGCTGACGATGGTGTCGCCGTAACCGTTTTCCATGGCAACGATGGCCACGGATACGAATTCGCCTACTTGAACTTCGAGTTCGCCCTTGTCGCTCTTGAATTCGGACAATGGAACGTACGCTTCGGACTTGAGGCCGGCATTGACCACGACAAAGCTGTGTTCGATGCGAACAACTTCAGCGGTGACAACTTCGCCAATGCGGGTTTCCGAGCGTTTTTGTGACTCTTCAAATAGGTCTGCGAAAGATTCTGACATGTGTTTTGCGGTAAAAAAACCGCGGGGTTAAGTTGTTGAACCACACAACCAGTGCGCTTGATGCGCGAGAGGAGCTGTGTGGACCAGTTTGCCTTTCAGTGAGAACCAAAAGGCTGTTTGCTTTGCCACCAGTTCAACACGACTTCAACGGACTGATCGACCGTTAAATCCGAGTTGTCCAGCAACTTGGCGTCCTGTGCTGGCTTGAGAGGCGCAACGGCTCGGGAGGCATCCCGGGCGTCACGCGCTTCCAAATCAGCGCGAAGAGATGGGAGTGTAGCTGAAATCCCCTTTGAAATCAACTGCTTATGGCGTCGCTCGGCTCGGCGTGCGGCGCTTGCGGTTAGGTAGACCTTAAGCGGGGCCGCGGGGAATATGACGGTTCCCATATCCCTGCCATCGGCAACCAGACCGGGCAATTGACGAAAGTTGTGCTGCAACTCTATGAGGGCGTCGCGCACCTTGGGGAAGGCGGAGACTTTGGATGCGTCCATGCCGGCTGCTTCGGTGCGAATGGCCTCGTTGACATCTTCCCTGCCGAGCCAGATGTGACTGCCCTCGAAATGGATGGGCAAAGTGCGCAGCAAGTCAACGATGGCATCCTCATTCGGCAGGTCCAGAGCAATGCCGACGCGGGTGGCCGCCAAGCCGGTGATGCGGTAGAGCGATCCGGAATCCAAAAAGTGGTAACCCAGCTTTTGGGCCAAAACAGCCGCCAAAGTGCCTTTGCCTGAGGCGGTGGGGCCGTCGACACAGACCACCGGTACGGCTTGCGGCAACGCGTGTGCCACCGAGAACAAGGCCTCAAAGTAGTCAGGAAAGGTCTTGGCCACACATTTGGGGTCCTCAATACGCACCGGCAGGCCCGCCGGATTGAATGCGGCCAACGAGAAACACATGGCGATGCGGTGATCGTCGTAAGTGTGGATGCTGGCGGCTTTCCAATTCGTTGCGTCCGCCGGAGGCGTAACCTGGATGAAATCCGCGCCTTCCACGACGGTGGCTCCCAACTTGCGCAACTCGGTGGTCATGGCGGCGATGCGGTCGGTTTCCTTGACACGCCAACTGGCAATGTTGCGCAAGGTGGTGGTGCCATCCGCGTACAGGGCCATCACCGCCAGTGTCATGGCGGCATCGGGGATGTGGTTGCAGTCCAGTTCAATGGCCTTGAGTGGCCAGGCACCGCGGGTGATGTGCAGCCAGTTGGGGCCGCTCTCAATCACGGCACCCATCATTTGGGCGGCTTCCATGAAGCGGATGTCACCCTGGATGGAGTTGGCACCCACACCCTGAATTTTTATGCCATTCTGGCCTGTAGCCCCCGTAGCTATTGCGCCAAGCGCTATGAAATAGCTAGCGGAAGACGCATCGGCTTCGACGTGCAGTACGCCGGGTGAACGCAGCCTGCTGCCCGCGGCAATGGTGAAACGCTCCCAGCCCTGGCGCTGAACGTGCACTCCAAAGCGTGCCAGCAAGTTCAGGGTGATTTCAATGTAGGGTCGGGAAATCAGCTCGCCAATGACCTCAATCACGATGTCTTGCTTCGCCACCAAGGGCAAGGCCATCAGCAACGCGGTCAGGAACTGGCTGGATACATCGCCACGGACCCGAATGGGTGCTTGCAACTGCAGGGCCGGGGTGCCAATGCGCAGTGGCGGAAATCCATCTTGCCCCAAATAGTCAATCTGGCAACCCAGCTGGCGCAGGGCATTAACCAAATCCCCAATGGGGCGCTCGTGCATGCGGGGGATGCCGCCCAACTCAAAGTCCCCGCCCAGCACCGCCAACGCTGCAGTCAGGGGGCGCATGGCAGTACCCGCGTTGCCCAGAAACAGCTTGGCTTGACGGTTGGTGAGTTGGCCGCTCAGGCCGGTGATCTGCACTGTGGAGCCCGTCTGCAGGACGCTGCAGCCTAAAGCGCGCAGCGCCACCAGCATGACGCTGGTGTCGTCCGAATCCAGCAGGTCGTGGATGGTGGTGGTGCCTTCGCACAAGGCGGCCATCAGCAGCACGCGGTTGGAAATACTTTTGGAGCCCGGGAGCGTGACCGCGCCAGATGCGCCTGATAGGGGCGGAATATCCAGAAATTCAGTGGAGAACATTATTTGTTGTGTTTGGAGGTCATGGTCCAGTTGGCGCGGGTGTTGCTGGCTTGCTCCAGTAGACCTTCCAGGGCCTCCGTATTGCCACTTGAAATCATCAGCTCCAACGCCTGCAAGTTGCGTTGAAAAATCTTGCTTTGCGCCAACAACTCTTCGCGGTTGGAGATCAGGATGTCGCGCCAGACCTTGGGGTCGCTGGCGGCAATGCGGGTGAAATCCCGAAAACCGGGGCCCGCCAGTGATAAGTAGTCTTTGCCCTGTGGTTGCCCGGAGACGGCATTCATCAAAGCGAATGAGATCAGGTGGGGCAGGTGACTGACCGCTGCAAAGGCCGCGTCGTGTTGCTCTGGCGACATCTGCAGCACCCGGCAGCCCAGCGCGGTCCAGACGTCCACTGCTTTTTTCAGCTGAACGGTCAGCGTGCGTTCAATCGGGGTGAGAATGACCTGTCTACCGGTGTACAGGTCCGGGTCAGAATTGTCCACACCAGAGACTTCCTTGCCCGCAATCGGGTGTGCTGGCACAAAAGAGCCAATGTGCTCGCGCAGTGCGCGCCGGCCGGCATCAATTACGTCGCGTTTGGTGGAGCCGACGTCCATGATCAGCATGTCGGCAGTGACCAGGTGCTTAATGGCTTTAAATGTTGCCTCCGTAGCCGCCACGGGCACCGCAATCAAAACGATGTCGGCGCCAGACACCGCCAGCAAGGCCGAAGGCGCTTCGACGTCGATCACACCCATAGCGCGGGCGCGTTCGGTGGTGCTGGGTGATTTGCTGTAACCCACCACGCGTTTGACCAAGCCGGCACGCTTGAGTGCCAGGGCGAATGAGCCACCCATCAAACCGCAGCCAATTAAGCCAAGCTGTTCAAACATACATTTCTCCGGGTGTGCGCATCAGTCGGCCAATGGGTAGGCACCCAAAATTTTGTAAAAGGCGCACAGGCTTCGCAGGTCGTGAAGCGCGGCTGCGACGTGGGGCTGTGAGGGATGTCCCTGAAGGTCGATATAGAAATAGTATTCCCACTGCCCCGAGCGCGCTGGCCGGGATTCAAACCGTGTCATGGACACGCCGTGCTGTTTGAGCGGCACCAGCATGTCGTGCACAGCCCCGGGGCGGTTGGGAACCGAGACCACTAGGCTGGTGCAATCCTTACCCGTCGCCGCGGGTGCCGGCAATGTGCTGGGCAGGCACACCACCACAAAACGGGTGCGGTTAAAGGCATCATCCTGAATGGCGTGGGCGGCAATGTGCAGGCCGAATTCTGAGCTGGCGCGTTCGCTCGCAATGCCAGCCCATGCGGGGTTGGTGGCTGCCAGACGGGCACCTTCGGCATTGCTGGAGACGGCACGCCGCTCAGCTTGGGGCAGGTGGGTGTTGAGCCATTGCTGGCACTGGGCCAGCGCTTGCGGGTGGGCCAATACCACCTCAACGCCTTCCAGTGATACCGAAGTCCGAAGCAGATGGTGGCGCACCAGCAGGCTGATTTCACCCACGATGTGCAGCGGCGAATTCAGCAGCAGGTCCAGCGAGCGGGTGACGACGCCTTCGGTGCTGTTTTCCACCGCAATGACCCCGAACTCGGCCGCGCCCGACGTGGCGGCATGGAACACTTCGTCAAAATTATTGCACGGCACCTTATGGATGCTTGAGCCAAAGAAGCGCAGCGCGGCTTCTTCGGTGAAGGTGCCCGCCGGTCCCAAATAGGCAACCCTTTGCGGTGCTTCCAGCGCACGGCAGGCCGACATGATTTCCCGCCAGATGACGGCGATGTTGTCCTTTTTAAGAGCGCCGGTGTTGGCCTGCTGCAGGCTGGCAATGACTTGGGCCTCGCGCTCGGGCCGGAACACTGCCGAGCCCTCGACGCGCTTGATTTCACCCACCTCGTGGGCCAGCGCGGCGCGCCGGTTCAGCAGGGCCAAGAGTTCAATGTCTACAGCGTCGATCAGGACGCGCAGTTCGGGGAGTGTATGTGCCATGGTGTGCGCTTGGTTAGCCGTGGGTGCGCTCAAATTCTTGCATGTAATTCACCAGTGCGACGACGCCCTCCACAGGCATGGCGTTGTAAATACTGGCGCGCATGCCGCCGACCGATTTGTGGCCTTTGAGCTGCAGCAACCCGTAAGCTTTGGCACCGGTCAGAAAGGCGTCGTTGTGCGATTCGTCATGCAAGAAAAACGGAACATTCATGCGGGAGCGGCAGTCTGGGCCCACCTTGTTGACGTAAAAGCCGGAGGCATCAATGGCGTCGTACAGCAGTTTGGCCTTGGCGATGTTGCGCGCTTCGATGGCGTCAATGCCCCCCTGGCGTTTGAGCCATTGGAATATCAGGCCCGCAATGTAGATGGAGTAGGTGGGCGGCGTGTTGTACATGGACTGGTTGTCCGCGACAATTTTGTAGTCAAACGCACTGGGGCAGACGCTCAAGGCGTGGCCCAACAGGTCTTCGCGCACCACCACCAGCGTCAAACCGGCGGGGCCCAGATTTTTTTGTGCGCCACCAAAGGCCAGTCCCACACGGCTCCAGTCCACGGTGCGGGATGCAACATGCGAGGAGAAGTCAATCACCAACGCGGCATCTGAGCCTAATGCTTTCAGGTCGGGCAGGGCGTGGTATTCGACGCCGTTGATGGTTTCGTTAGTGCACAGGTGAACGTAGCTGGCTTGGGCACTCAGTTTCCATATGGATGCGTCGGGGATGCTGGTGAATCCATCGGCTTGGGAATTCGCTGCGATGTTGACCTGGCAGTATTTGCGGGCTTCCTTTTGGGACTTTTCGCTCCAGCTTCCGGTGACCACAAAGTCGACAATGCCCTGAGTACCAGGGCTAGCGCGCAGGGCGCCCAGGTTCAAGGGCACGATGGCGTTTTCGGCCAGGCCACCGCCTTGCATGAACAGGATTTTGAAGTGGGTTGGGATGGCCAGCAACTCACGCAGATCGGCTTGCGCCTGCTCGTAAATCGACTGAAATTCCTTGCCCCGGTGGCTCATCTCCATCACGCCCATGCCGCTGTGGCGGCCCGAGGCATCGGGCCAGTCCAGCATTTCCGCGGCAGCCTGCGCCAGGACTTCGGGTGCGATCGTGGCCGGGCCAGCCGAGAAGTTAAATGGGCGTTGCATCAGGAAAATTTTTAGTTAAATCGGGCTCTAGCCCTTTATAAATATGCGCAAGCAGCTATAAAAATAATAGCAATTAAATGCTCTCGCCTGGCGTGCCGCCTTCGCTTGGTGTGTCACCTTCGCCTGTGGCGTCACCCGGCTCCAAACCCTCTGTGTCGTCTTCCACGGGGTTGGCATCATTTTCCACGATGCGTTGCAGGCCGCTGAGCTTGGAGCCTTCGTCCAGCCCGATCAGGGTGACGCCTTGTGTGGCGCGGCCAAGTTCGCGAATTTCGCTGACCCGGGTGCGAACCAAGACGCCCTTGTCGGTGATTAGCATGATTTCGTCGTCGGCATGCACCAGCGTGGCGGCGACGACTTTACCGTTGCGCTCTGACTGGGTGATGGCAATCATGCCCTTGGTGCCGCGCCCGTGGCGGGTGTATTCGGTGATGCTGGTGCGCTTGCCGTAGCCGTTCTCGGTGGCGGTCAAGACGCTTTGCAGCTCATCTTCGGCCACCAGCATGGCGATCACGCCCTGGCCTTCGTCGAGCATCATGCCGCGCACACCGCGGGCGCTGCGGCCCAGTGGGCGCACATCGTTTTCATCGAAGCGCACGGCTTTGCCGCCGTCGCTGAATAGCATCACGTCATGTGTGCCGTCGGTCAGGGCGGCGCCAATCAGGTAGTCGCCGTCGTCCAAGTTGACGGCGATGATGCCGCCCTTGCGCGGGTTGTTGAACTCGTCGAGCGCAGTTTTCTTGACAGTACCCATGGAGGTGCCCATGAACACATACTGGTCTGCCGGGAAGCTGCGCTTGTCGCCGGTCAGTGGCAGAACCACGTTGATCTTTTCGCCCTCTTGCAGCGGGAACATATTGACAATGGGGCGACCACGGGAGCCGCGCGAGCCCTGTGGCACTTCCCAGACCTTGAGCCAATACAGGCGGCCCCGGTTACTGAAGCACAGGATGTAGTCGTGAGTGTTGGCAATGAAGAGCTGGTCGACCCAATCGTCTTCTTTGGTAGCGGTGGCTTGTTTGCCACGGCCGCCGCGCTTTTGCGCCCGGTATTCGCTCAAGGGCTGGCTCTTGATGTAGCCACTGTGCGAAAGCGTGACCACCATGTCAGTCGGCGTGATCAGGTCTTCGGTGCTGAGATCGAACGAGCTGTGCTCCACCAAGCTGCGGCGCGCACCGAGCTTGGTTTGGCCAAATTCTGTTTTGATGACGGTGAGCTCGTCGCCAATGATGATGGAGACACGCTCTGGCTTGGACAGAATGTCCAGCAGGTCTTCAATCTCGGCCATCACCTCTTTGTACTCGGCAACGATTTTGTCTTGTTCCAACCCAGTCAGGCGTTGCAGACGCATCTGCAAAATTTCCTGGGCTTGCGTGTCGGACAGGCGGTACAGGCCGTCGCTGCCCATGCCAAATGCTTTTTCCAGACCGTCTGGGCGGTAATCGTCGGCGTTGATCGTGCCACCGTCGGCACGGGTGCGGGTCAGCATCTCGCGCACCAGTTTGCTGTCCCACGGCTTGTTCATCAGCTCCACCTTGGCCACTGGGGGTGTGGGTGATTCGCGGATGATGCGAATAAAGTCGTCGATATTGGCCAATGCAACCGCCAGGCCTTCCAGCACATGGCCACGTTCGCGGGCCTTGCGCAGGTTGAATACCGTGCGGCGTGTCACTACTTCGCGGCGGTGCTGCAAGAAGACTTCAATCAGGTCTTTCAGGTTGCACAGTTTGGGCTGGCCGTTGATCAGCGCCACCATGTTCATGCCAAACGTGTCCTGCAACTGCGTTTGCTTGTACAGGTTGTTGAGTACCACCTCGGGGACTTCGCCACGCTTTAGCTCAATTACCAAGCGCATGCCGGACTTGTCCGACTCGTCCTGGATATGGCTGATGCCTTCGATTTTCTTCTCATGGACCAGCTCGGCCATGCGCTCTTGCAGGGTCTTCTTGTTGACCTGGTAGGGCAGCTCGTCCACGATGATGGACTGGCGTTGGCCCTTGTCGATGTCCTCAAAATGGCACTTGGCGCGCATAACCACCTTGCCGCGGCCGGTGCGGTAGCCGTCCTTGACACCATTGATGCCATAAATAATGCCGGCGGTGGGGAAGTCTGGGGCCGGAATGATCTCCATCAGCTCATCGATGGTCGCTTCCGGGTTGCGCAGCAGGTGCATGCACGCGTCGACCACTTCATTCAGGTTGTGCGGTGGAATGTTGGTGGCCATACCGACGGCAATACCGCCGGAACCATTGACCAGCAGGTTGGGCAGCCTGGTTGGCATGACCAGCGGTTCTTTTTCCGAGCCGTCGTAGTTGGGGCCGAAATCGACCGTTTCCTTGTCCAGATCGGCCAGAATTTCATGGGCGATCTTGGCCAAGCGGATTTCGGTGTACCGCATGGCCGCTGCGTTGTCGCCGTCCACCGACCCGAAATTACCCTGTCCGTCCACCAGCATATGGCGCATCGAGAAGTCCTGCGCCATACGCACGATGGTGTCGTAGACCGACTGGTCACCGTGCGGGTGGTATTTACCAATCACGTCGCCAACGATACGCGCCGACTTTTTGTACGGGCGATTCCAGTCGTTATTGAGTTCGTGCATGGCAAACAGCACGCGGCGGTGAACCGGCTTCAATCCGTCCCGCGCATCGGGCAGGGCGCGCCCCACAATCACGCTCATGGCGTAATCGAGGTAGCTGCGCCGCATCTCCTCTTCAAGGCTGATGGGCAGGGTTTCTTTGGCGAACTGGGTCATGGGACGATCTTGGCTATGTCAGGGACAACCCCCGATTCTACGGCCCGCAAGCTGTAGCGCTGATGCAACGTCTAGAGCCCATGTTTCACCCATTGGTGTTGTGGTAACTCAAGATTGGAAATATCAAGGGATCGCTATGGCACAATCTCGTCAGAGTTCTAAAGGCTTGGCGTTTAGGGCGTCCCCCACTGTTGCAGCGCTGCTGCAGTTTGTTCGTAATAAAGGAAGATCATGAAGAAATTGAATAAAGTCGCAGTTCTTATCGCTGCCGCAGCACTCGCTACTGTTGCTGGTGCGCAAGAAATCCACAACTGGAAAAGCGCTGCCGGTGATGTCTGGAAGAACGTTGACGGCCAATGCTGGCGCGATGCCAGCTGGACTCCAGCTACCGCCGCTCCTGGTTGCGGCGCAGCCATTGCGGAAAAGGCAGCCGTTGCTGCCAAGTCCGCTGCTCCTGCAGTCGTTGCACCAGCTGCTGCAGCTGCAGTTGCCGCTGCGAGCAAAGTGACTTACGCTGCTGACGCGTTCTTTGATTTTGACAAATCCGTTTTGAAGGCTGAAGGCAAAGCCAAGCTTGATGACCTCGTGAGCAAAGTCAAGGGTATTAACCTGGAAGTCATCATCGCAGTTGGACACACCGACTCCACGGGTACGGATGCCTACAACCAAAAGCTGTCGGTTTCCCGTGCGGAAGCTGTGAAGGCTTACTTGGTTTCCAAAGGAATCGAAAAGAACCGCGTTTACACCGAAGGTAAAGGCGAAAAGCAACCAGTTGCTGACAACAAGACCAAAGAAGGTCAAGGTAAGAACCGCCGCGTCGAAATCGAAGTGGTTGGCACACGCGCTAAATAATCTGATTTATTTCACGATTGATAAGAAACCCGCTTCGGCGGGTTTTTTTATTGTTTGGAACATAATCTTGGTATGAATACTGCACTGAATGCCGACCCCGCCGAGATTGCCAAGTTTTCCGCACTAGCCCACCGTTGGTGGGATATGGAAAGCGAATTCCGTCCCCTGCACCAGATCAACCCGCTCCGTCTCGAATGGATCAATTCCATTGCTCCATTGAAGGGCCAGCGCGCTTTGGATGTTGGATGCGGTGGCGGCATCCTGGCCGACTCCATGGCGCGCAAAGGCGCCGAGGTGTTGGGAATCGATCTATCCACAAAGGCGCTCAAGGTTGCCCAAATGCATGCGCTTGAGGCGCAAACGCCCCATGTTGCCTACCGCGAGGTGAGTGCGGAGGCGTTAGCTGACGAGGCACCGGGTCAATTTGACGTCGTGACCTGTATGGAAATGCTCGAGCATGTGCCCAATCCGGCATCCGTCGTCCAAGCGTGCGCCAATTTGGTTAAGCCGGGTGGGTGGGTATTTTTTTCGACACTCAATCGCAGTCCCAAGTCATTTTTGCTGGCTATTTTGGGAGCGGAATATGTCCTGAATATGCTGCCGCGTGGGACCCACGAATTCGCCAAGATGATTCGCCCCAGTGAATTAGCCAATTTTTGCAGAAACGCATCCTTGGATGTCCGTCAGACGAGTGGCTTGGAATACAACCCCTTGACGAAACGCTACTGGCTCAGTCATGACACGGGCGTGAACTATATGTTTGCCGCGCAAAAGCAATGAGCACGAAGCAAATGCCGGTATTTTTGGATATTTCTGCGGTGCTATTTGATCTGGATGGCACGCTAATCGACAGTGCTCCCGACCTGGGTGCGGCGGCGGACCAAATGCGCCTGGACCGGGGCATGCCCTCGCTACCGTACGAAGCTTACCGTCCAATGGCTGGTGCAGGTGCCCGCGGCATGCTGGGCGTGGCTTTTGGATTGGGGACGGAGGACCCAAGCTTTGAGGTCATGCGGGAAGAGTTTTTTGTTAATTACGAACGATGCATGACCCAGCGTACGACCGCGTTTGATGGGGTTGAACTACTTATTCGCGAAATTTGTGATCGCCAGTTGATGTGGGGCGTCGTTACCAATAAGTCAGCGCGTTTTACAGACCCGTTGACGCAGTCAATGCCCTTGTTTTCCACTGCACGGGCCATTGTCAGCGGCGATACAACACCGCACGCCAAGCCGCACCCCGCACCCCTGCTTGAGGCGGCCCGGCGCTTGGGGTTGGTGCCTGAGCGTTGTTTGTATGTCGGCGACGACGAACGTGATGTGGTTGCTGGTTTGGCAGCCGGTATGCGCACGGTTGCTGCAACCTACGGGTATCTTGGCGATAAGGCCGACGCGCGAGCCTGGGGCGCACACGCAGAAATTAATTCGCCCTTGGCGCTATTGCAATTGCTCGCATGCGCCTAAAATATGGGTTGAGGGGCTGCACTGGTTTCGACGTGGGTTCGGACGCGGTGTGGTGCATGTCGAGCTGAATGTGCTCGTAAAACAGATTCAAACAAACTAACTGCAAACGACGAACGTTTCGCACTCGCTGCTTAATTGCCAGTGAGCTTTACAACAGCAGGCCGATGGGCTGGGCAAGGGGTGTTTAACGCAAGTTAGGCGCTCCCGGCTGTAAAGATAATTTCATCGGCTGGCTCTGGATCGGGTACCTTGGATCAGGGCAAGACAATAGGGTACTGGCGTCCTGTGTAGCGTGTGACTGCGCGACACAGGTGGCGAGACTCAAACCAGACCACTAAACATGTAGATCTGCCCGAACAAGGCTTGCGGACGGGGGTTCAAATCCCCCCAGCTCCACCAGATTAAAAATCCAACCGGGTCTCCGGTTGGATTTTTTTTGCCTATCCCCGCGTGTTTATTGGGGTTCCCGAGGGTTCTTGCGGACTTCGTGGTTTTTCCGGGCGCCCAGAAATTCGCCACTTTTGCTCTCTCCGGGCCGATAGTCTCCGCAGCGGAGAGCACACCAAACGACTCGAAGTCCGCAAGAGTCACGGCTCATACTCATAAAAATCAATGGGTTACGTCCGGACTAATCAATCAGTTAGATTGCGTCATTGCTACCCGGAGGGAGCAACTTCCGCCACCCCTACCCTCGGTGCGTCGGAGCAGCAGCTCGTTGAATTCGATCGAAAAGGTCCCGCGCGGCATCCTTGGCTGTGGCATCTTGCTCCGCACTGAGAGACTCGAGATCTACACCGTCGCGGCCCGCAGCATAGACGGGACCGCCGACATCGTCGTCGTACTCCGAGCCGTCCTCGTTGATTGCGTAGTGATCGTCCTTGGAGAGTTCTGTGCCTACCAGCCGAGACAGGTACACCCAAGTCCAGCTCCGAGCCAGATCTCCATGATCGTATTCTTCGATCAGGCGGAGCATCGCACGGGTGTCCCCACTCTCGGCAGCCACGGTAAGCCAGTGCTTTGCATCAGCCACGCGCCCGAGCCGCTCGGCAATCTCGGCAACTGCCGATGGATCTGCCCCAACATCGTGACGCGGCACCTCAAAGAACGACGGATCGTCAAACCGCTCGGCAAGGTCGAGGAGCGCATGTTGGTTGCCGAGTCGACCGGCCTCGCGAAGATGGCGGGCGTACTTATCATCCTGGGCTAGTCGAGCTGCATGAGCGTCTGCCCACTCCTTTTCTACGCCTGTGAGCACATGACCTTTTTGTGCCTGGGAATGCCAATAAGGGCTTCCAGCACCCTGATCGGTGTCTTCATCGTTGTCGGGGGCATGGATCAGCGCCAGAGCGTAGTGAGCGAGAGCGTTGCCTTTGCTTGCTGCAGTTTGCAACCCATCTAGCATGAGCGGTGCGAAATCACCTTCTTCACTATTGCCCCACCGATCAGCGAACCAATCGACTTTTTCGCCGTCGAACTGTTCAGTGTCGCCGCCAATCGGATTGCCTTCTGGGCCGGACCAATCCCCTCGAAGTTGGCTGATCAACGCTGAAATCCGCACGATGCCAATCTGGCGCTCCGCCAGGAAGGACCCTAGCGACACCGAGACCAGATCCCCGACTTCCGGTGGATACCCAAGCTCGATGCAGCGCCCACTAACTAAAGCGCTGTCGGCGCCAATGCGCTTGTCGCCCGGGCGTTGCTGCGTAAAAATGGAATCAACCCCGAGCGCGGCGTAGGAGTTGAAGCCAAACGAGGCTGCCAGCAGCTCGTAGATGTGCGCTCTCTTGAGGGGTTTGCCGGTGCTGGCTTGGAGTTGTTGCTGCGCGGAATACGCGAGCTCTTTGATTGTCATATCGAACCTTTCCTGTGTGCCACGCCAATTTCGGGTCAGACGCACACGTTTAAGTCCCCGACGGCGAGGCTCAAAGAGAGGTTTTCAACAATTGTGAGGAAACGCCTTTTTTTACTCGTGTGCAAGTATGGTGGGCACCTGCAGAAATTCTATCCCAGTCACATCGGCTGGTCTACACAATCTCAAGCCGTGCGCGCTGCTCATCCCACAGCGCGGGTGGGTCCACAGCTAGATCGAACAGTGTCAGATGGTCCGGCAATTCATTGAGCAGAATGGCGTCAATGATGTCCGGTGCCAGGGTTGTCAGGTTGACCATCCGGCTGACGTAGCTGTTGTCGATTCCCTCCTTCTTGGCTATTTCGGTCAAGGTGCTGACCTCACCAGACTCCAGCATCGCCAGCCATTTGTGGCCTCTGGCCAGGGCCAGTTGCAATGAAGTCGGAGCCGTATCCCACGGTCGGGGTAGTCCGGGTTCGCCGTTTGGCAGCGTCACTTGCTTGCGTCCAGCACGCCGTTTGAACTGGATGGGGACCGACAGGGTCAACCTACCATCGCTCGATTGGAGGATTTCTGGCTCCCCTGTTTTGTGGATGCGCACCTCATTCATGCCATTGCCTCTTCGCGCTTTGTGCTCGCACGATCCGCCTGTAGTTCCTGGACCAGCTGTTCTATGCCATTCGCCCGCAACCTCACCTCGAGGTCACTCGGCGACACAATCACCTTCTCGATCAGCATCTTCACGATGCGAGTCTGCTCTGCCGGAAACAGCTGATCCCAGATCAGGTCCAAGCGCGTCATGGCCACAGTAACTTTGGCTTCGTCCAGAGTTGGATCCAGTTTCTTTGCTTGCGGCACCAGGTCGCAGAGCAGATTTGGGGCGCGCAGAATGTTTCGCAGTTGGTCGAGTACCGCCGACTCCAATTCAGCCGCTGGCATACGAGGCAATCCGGAAGCACCAGCATGTTCCTTAAGGTCGCGCATGGGCAAGTAGTAGCGGTACCGCTTTCCGGTGGTCTTCTTGGTGCTGTGCCAAGGTGTCAATGCCCGACCATCATGGCCAAAAACGATACCTTTGAGCAGGAACGGTGTTGTCGCCCGTGTGGCATTGGCGCGGGAGCGTCCATTGGTGGCCAAGATGGCGTGCACGCTGTCCCAAACAGTCTGGTCGACGATCGGCAGGTGTTCGGCCTGGTACCACTGCTCTTTGTGGCGAAGTTCGCCCAGGTAGGTTCGATTGCCCAGAAGCTTGTACACCAGGCCCTTGTCAATGGGCTTGCCTTCACGAACCTTTCCATCCTGGGTGGTCCACGCTTTTGAGGTCACGCCATCAAGTCTCAGTTCTTTCACCAGTTTGGTGCTGGACCCCAGTTCAACGAACCGGGTGAAGATGTGGCGGATCAATTTGGCCTCCTGTGGATTGGGGACCAAGCGCCGGCTTTCC